>Ga0172378_10003863_pt1 | contig 14097 bp, 14 predicted proteins | sample GrowelOW332metaG_FD_119755 | JGI IMG/M metagenome (GOLD analysis project Ga0172378, IMG submission 119755) | Groundwater microbial communities from an aquifer near a municipal landfill in Southern Ontario, Canada - Pumphouse #3_1 metaG | ecosystem: Environmental > Aquatic > Deep subsurface >... | reverse complement strand
CGAAATACATGGACGGTCATGCATTGCAGGTCGGCGGTGTCATTGTTGACAGTGGCCGCTTTAACTGGTCAAACGGAAACTTCCCGGAATTTACGGAGCCCGATGAATCTTACCATGGGGTTATCTATGCAAAGGAATTTGGCAAGATGGCTTATATTATTAAGGCCCGCATGCAGCTTATGCGTGATTTTGGTGCATATCCTTCGGCTAACTCGGCGTTTTTGCTGAACCTTGGGCTGGAAACACTAGCGGTTCGTATGGAGCGTTACTGCAGCAACGCGCAGAAGGTTGCTGAATATTTCGCGGTCTCCGATAAGATTGAGTCCGTATCTTATCCGGGACTCAAGCAGGATACATACTATGCGCTTGCCCGGAAATATCTCAAAGGCGCAAGTGGTGTTGTTACGATTGTTATTAAGGGCGGAAAGAAAAATGCCATTAAATTTATGGATGGGCTTACGCTTGCATCAAATGAAGTACATGTTGCAGATATTCGTACGTGCGTACTTCATCCGGCAAGTGAAACGCATCGCCAGCTCAATGATGAACAGCTTATTGCAGCCGGCATTAATCCGGGCATGATTCGTTTTTCGGTCGGGCTTGAAAATGTCGCTGATATCATCGAAGACATTGATCAGAGTCTGGCAGCAATTAAGCTATGAAAAATTTACGTCCTTTGCCACAAACGGAAGAGATATGGCAGCATTTTAAGGATAAACAATATAGAATTGTAACACTGGCGATTCACTCGGAAACCGATGAACTGCAGGTTGTTTATAAAGCACTGTATGGTGAGGGCAAAACCTACGTGCGGCCGCTTGCAATGTTTATGAGCGAGGTTGATTCTGTGAAGTATCCGACTGTACAGCAAAAGTATCGTTTTGTTCATCTGGAAAAGAAATAAATGTTCATTTTTGCTTATTTTTATTGAAAAAATGGTGCGGTTATTCTATAATAGAAATACATAAGAGTAAGAATAGGCACAGGAGCCTGAGAGATGATAAATCTATCGGGCTCCTGTGCTTTTTTGTTTTGCTGTATGGCTGGAATGGAGGCACTGTGATGTATAAGGTACTTATTATAGATAATGACAAGGCCGCACGGTATGTACTGAAGCACTTTTCCTGGAGCCGGTATGGATTTGAAATATCGGATGAGGCCGTAAACGGACCGGAAGCATTAGCAAAACTGGATGATAAAAAAATCGATCTTGTTATTACGGATATTCGCATACCAGGCATGGATGGTATAGACTTTTTGTGCCAGGTAAATGAAAAAGAAGAGGCTCCCTGTCTTATTTTGCTCAGCACGTATAATGATTTTGCGTATGCACAGCAGGGAATACAGCTTGGTGTATTTGATTATATGACAAAACCATTATCAGAAAAAGCTTTTGGCGAGATGTTGCAGCGCGCGGAAATTTATCTTGATAAAAGCCGGCAAGTTAATCGGGAAACCATGCATGAGCAGAAATTGTCAGCCGATCGACTGGAAGAATATTTCCCTTTGGCAAAAAAACAGCAGCTCAAAGATTTGCTGTTTGATGGTGGCAATGATTTTTTGTCAGCAATTTATTCGCTTGATAAAGAATTTTCCAAGCTGGATGAAGTAAGCTGTCAAAAACTGCATGCACGTATTGTTGAGCAGCTGCACAACCGACTGGATGAAAAGTTTCCCTGGGTAAAAAATCTTGAAGCGGATCGGACAGAAGAACAAGAACTGGAGGTAAAGGCAGATTTACCGACAAAGGCAGCTGCACTTCTGGGGATTGTCAGAAAGTATGAGCTGTATGATGGGAATAGTGTGCTGCGGCGCCTTTGTGAGCTTGTCTGGAGAGATGTTGAGAAAAATATCTCACTGGGAAAAGCCGCTGAAGAGCTGCACATCAGTCCTGACTATGCAGGCCGTATTTTTAAAAGAAAGACAAAGCAGAACTTTAACAACTATGTAATGCGAACAAAAATGGAACGGGGAAAAGTCCTGTTGGCGAGCGGCCGTTACAAAAACTATGAGATCAGTGAGCGGCTTGGCTACAGCAATCCGGATTACTTTCGTCAGCTTTTTAAGACCTACACTGGTATGACACCGACGGAATACCGCAATGCCTGCCGCCACAGCATGTTTTTGTAAAGCAATCTCCTGTGGCTTCTTGCAAATGCTATAGGTTGTACTTATAATGAGATATATAGTATCGTAAAGAGCCTATGTGAAGGCTGGATTCACAGCAATTGTGTAAGAGGAGATAATATTACATGAAATATTTCTGGAAAACGTACATTTATGCGGCGTTCTTTTTGGCCTTTGCGCTGCTTTTGCAAAGTTTGCGCTTGATTTTTCCAATGGTACCGTCACCAGTTACGATGTTTGTGATTGGCAGTCTTATCAATATGATTCTTATACTGAGTCTTCTTGTGACAAAAAATCCATGGGTTGCAGTTATTGGTCTTATTTTGCCGTTTACGGCATTTTTGCAGGGGCAGCTGCCGATTGTTTTTATGGTGCCGGTCGTTGCAATCGGCAATACGATTTATGCCTTGCTGGGGTATTATCTCTGGCAGCGCAGACTGGTCTGGATTGCACCAGTCATCAAAACTGTACTGCTTTTTGGTGGGACGGCTGCAGTTATTGGAGTTGTGCAGCTTCCAGTGAAGATAGCAGATATTCTTTCTTTTATGATGAGCTGGCCGCAGCTGGTTACAGGCTGTATGGGAATTGTAGGAGTGCAGCTTTTATTGAAAAAAATCCCGAAAAATTTTGGACTGCAGGAAACCAATAAAAAAGCTTAAGATTTTTACGGGAAATCCGATAAAATAAGAGACAGAACTTTTGTCATAATTCAAGAAAGGAGGAAATAATATGAGTGGTATAGATGCGATTGGTTCGTCTTCGACCTGGGCAGCAGTGACAGGGGTACAGAGCACACATAAGAAAAAAAATGATACAGCCGATGCTTTTTCCAAGATTTTAGAAAATCTGAGATCTGGTGCACCAGCAGGTGGAACAAGTAGTGATAACGATGATAAAACAGTTACGACAACAACAATCATGTCGGATGGATCTGTGCTTATTACGGTTACAAAGGGAGACCAGATTATTTCCCAGCAAAAAACGCATGGTAGCAATCAAAATGGGCAGCAGCCCGCCACATTGCTGGATAAGCAGTCGGATGAGCTCAATGCGACATCAAGTAGTTTGACTGGTACGTTGTTTAGTGCAAAGACCTGATACTTTCTAAGTAAGGATGCTGATAAATAAATGGATTTAAAAAAAATGAGGAAATAGCCGTTATCTGATGTGATTGCAGATAACGGCTGTTTTTTTACGACATGCGATTAAAAAAACTATAGTTATAAAGAAAAAATTGGTACAAAGCAAAGTGTTTTTCCGAGCAGAAAAGATGAAAAATGTGCATGAAACATAGTATAAAATAGCTAAAATGGTTTATATGCACATTGTGATAAAAGGGTGTATCGAATATAATAAAGCCATGATTTAAATAAATTTAAATTTGCAAAGACGCAAAACAGCTTTTGTTTTGCGTCTTTTTCTTTTGGGTGAAGACAGGGAGGAACAGAATATGAGTGTTACGTTTGAATATATCCATAAAGCATTTGATGAAGTTCAGGGACAACCTAAATATGTATTAAAAGATGTGAATCTGAAAATCAAAACAGGCGAATTCATTTGTGTTTTAGGAAAAAGCGGCTGTGGTAAATCGACTCTGCTAAATTTGCTGGCCGGGTATTTGAAACCGGATAAGGGAAGAATACTCGTAGATGGTGAAAAAGTGGATGGTCCATCGGCGCAGCGTGGTGTCGTGTTTCAACAGCATGCACTTTTCCCCTGGTATACCGTAAAAGAAAATATTGAGTTTGGTCTGAAACTGCAAAAACGTGAAGATACAGAAGAGGTTGCGGCAAAGTATATTTCGCTTATTGGTCTCAATGGCTGTGAAAATGCTTATCCGGCAGAGTTGTCTGGTGGCATGGCACAGCGGGTTGGTATTGCCAGAGCCTTAGTAAATGATCCACAGGTGCTTTTGATGGATGAACCATTGGGGGCACTTGATGCAATGACGCGTGATAGTATGCGTAAGGAAATTATTCGTATCTGGCAGATTAGCGGAAAAACGATTTTCTTTATAACGCATAGTGTGCCCGAGGCGGTTTATCTGGCAGACCGGGTTGTTTTGCTAAAAGCAGGACAAGTTGCAGTGGATAAAAAAATTGATTTGCCGCGGCCACGTAAAATTCGTTCAGCCGCCTTTTCTGAATATGTGGATTTTTTCTCTGGAGAACTGACAGAATCAGGAGACGAAACTGTTATTGCAGAATAAAAGGAGCGTGAGAAAAATGGAAAAGATAGAAGCAACCTCAATTCATGATGCATTGAGCCAATCACAGTTTGCTTTAGAAGAAATGTATGTAGAAGAAATCGTTGTTCCACGAAAAATTTCAGAAGAACGCAAGGCAAAAGCAGATATATTTTATAAAACAGTATCTTTATTCTTGTTTTTTTGTATATGGCAGTTTATCAGCTATATGAATGGACTTAGTCAATGGTTTAATCCTGTATTTCTGCCATCACCGACGATGGTCGTGCAGACAGGCTATGAATACTTTGTAGATGGAACTTTATTTAATCATATTGGTATGAGCTTTTATCGCATGATTGTTGGATTTGCTATTGGGGTCGTTATTGCTTTTATTTTGGGAATCCTGATTTCAACGAGCCGGGATGCAGACAATATTGTTTCGCCAATTCTTAACATGGTAGGGCCAATACCTGTATTTGCTTTTTTGCCAATGTTTCTTATTTGGTTTGGCATTGGTGAGGCTTCGAAGATTGCCTTGATTGCTTATGCAACATTTGTGCCATTGATCACTTATATTATTGATGGCATAAAAAATACCGATCCGGTTCTTATTCGGTCAGCAAGAAGTCTTGGTGCTACACAGCGGCAGGTGTTTACAAAAGTGATTTTAAATTCGGCAATGCCGCATATTTTTGCCGGAATGAAGATCAGTCTGGCATTAACGTTCTCAGCACTTGTTGTTGCCGAAATGATGGGAGCGTCGTCAGGACTTGGTTATATTATTGTAAATGCAAAGAACTGGTTTAAGATGTCAGATATGTTTTTAGCGGCGACATTGATTGGGTTGGAATATACGATTTTCTATGGTGTTTTGACACTTGTTGAAAAACGCTTGTTTCGCTGGAAAAAAGCGGGTTCAGATAAAGCTATTGAAAATTAATAAGTTTTGGAGGAATGAGAAAGATGAACAGAGTAAAGGGCGCTGCACTTTTATGTGCAAGTGTACTTAGCTTTCTGCTTGCTGGCTGCGGCGGTGGAACACCGACTGCACAGAAAGCTACATGGATATCGCTTTGTTAAAAAAGGTTTTCCTGGAAGAAGTAACGATAAAATAAAAAAATGAAAAACGAGGAGATTGATTTTATGAGAATGAAGCGTATTGTAACCGTTGGACTTTGCCTGACGATTTTAGCCGGTGTTTTAAGTGGTTGCGGGTCAGAAAAAAAGGCAGAAAACAAAGATGCAAAAAGCATAGAGATCGTTGCCTATGGTGTCATTGATCCACAGATTTCAGCGCAGCAGATTATTGCGGATAAAAAAGGATTCTTTAAGGAAGAAGGACTTACGGTCACGAATAAATTCGTGCAGTCCGGCGGAGATATTTCACCCCTTATATCGGGAGGCACCGCGCAGGTATCATTTGAATCACCTTATACGGATATTGCTGTAGCAGCAAATAATGTTGGTGTAAAAATTGTTGCACCTATGGCAGATATTGGTAATACACAGTGTGTTGTTGCCGGAAAAAATGCAAATATTGTTAATGCCAAAGATCTTGAAGGCAAAAAGGTCGGTATTGCTGCAGGTGCCGGCGTACTGATTGCTATTCGCAATATGTGTAAAGATCTTGGTGTAGATATCAATAAGATTGAGTTTGTTACACTCAGCCAAAGTGATCAGATCGCGGCTCTGGAACATGGTGATATTGATGCAATGGCTTGCTGGGAACCATGGGTAAGCAATGCAGTCAAGGCTGGCGGGAAAGTGCTGTTCAGCGGCTTGAAATCGTATCTTGGGGATAAGCAGGGTGATGTACAGTGGCTGAGCTTCTATACGACAATGCAGGTGTCTGACGCGTTCTATAAGGAACATCCGGAAGAAATTAAGGCAATGCTTCGAGCTTTGAAAAAAGCGACAGATTTCATAAATGAACATCCGGATGAAGCAGCTGAAATCATTGCAAAGGAAATCAAACTTGATACATCACAGGTAAAGCAGATTATGAGCCAAAATAAATATAAGATGACATTTGATGATCATTTTGTACAGTCCTGCAATGATATGTCGGCATTTATGAAAGAAATGAAAAACATTCCGTCACAGCCAGCTTTTGATAAATATGCAGATCCAACACTCTTGAAGGCGGTTGCACCGGAACTCGTTACAGTAAAATAAGAAAGAACAGCCGGAGCATAGTCTCCGGCTGAATAAGTACAGGGAACAAACTTGTGGAGGTGAGCAAAGTGTTTGATTTATTGATAAAAAATGCAAGGGTTGTTACAGAAGAAGCTGTACAGAAAAAAAATGTTGCAGTGAAAGATGGCATTATAGCTGCCATCCTGCCTTGCAGCGAAGTACCAGAGGCTGAAAAAACAGAAGATATCAGTGACAAATATCTTCTGCCCGGTGGTGTTGATGATCATGTTCACTTTAATGAACCCGGCTATACATGGCGGGAGGATTTTGCTCATGCAAGCAGCGCAGCTGCGATTGGCGGAATTACAACAGTAATTGATATGCCAATGCAAAATGAGCCAGCTGTTGCTGATGCAGAAATCTTTCAAAAAAAAGAAGTGCTTTTGCAGGGGAAATCCGTTATTGATTATGGGTTTTGGGGTGCACTGGTACATACAAATGAAGATGCACTGGCGGGAATGGACAAAGAAGGTGCACTTGCCTTCAAATGTTTCATGTGCGATCCGGGGAAGAGCTATACAGAACTGCGGCTTACGGAGATCGAGAAGGTGCTGATCAGGCTTAAAACCTTTGATGGGTTAGCGGGCTTTCATTGTGAAGACTATGAAATGATAAAAACGATGGAAACAGCAAAAATCGCGGCAGGCAAGATTTCGCGTAAGGATTATTTGGAAGCGCGTCCACCGAAAGCTGAAATAAAGGCAGTACGGGCAATTCTTTCACTGGTGCGCAAAACGGGCGGCAAAGCACATATTTGTCACGTATCCCATCCGGCGGTGGCTGCACTTGTAAGGGAGGCAAAAGCAGAGGGCTTAGCTGTGACAGCTGAAACCTGTATGCATTATCTGCTTTTTACGGAGCGGGATCTTATCGATAAAGGTACGCTTTTTAAGTGTTCACCACCTTTGCGGACAGCAGAGAATGCAGAAGAACTCTGGCACTATGTGCTTGATGGAACCATTGACTGTATTTGTTCTGACCATTCACCGGCAAAGCTTGAGGAAAAAGCAGAAGATGGGCCTTATGGAACATTTGGCGCCTGGGGCGGTATTAGCGGCGTGCAGTCCGGAATGCAGACTTTTTGGAACTATGCTGTGAATAAAAAACATGTATCGCCTTCGCTGCTGGCAAAAGCACTATGCGCAAACCCTGCACGGATTTTTGGTATCTATGAACGCAAAGGGGCTGTTAAAGCGGGTTTCGATGCAGATTTTGTGGTACTTGATGCAGACGCTGACTGGGAGATTACAGCAGAATCTTTGGCATATAAAAATAAAATATCGGCGTTTTGCGGACAAAAAGGTAAGGGTTTGCCTGTCATGACGTTTGTGCGCGGCAGACTTGTTTGTAAAAATGGAAAAATCGAAGCGCCTAGTACAGGTAGACTTCTTCGTAAAAATTAAAATAGGAGCGATAAAATAAAATGAAAATCGTAATTATAGAACCGCTTGGAATCAGCGAAGAAAAAGTACAGCGGCTGACAAAAGATATTCTTGGTGAAAAGACAGAAATTCTATATTATAATACAATACCGAAAAATGATGATGAAACAATAAAGCGGGCACAGGGAGCGGCGGTTGTCATGCTTGCCAATATGCCGTTTAAACGGAATATATTGGAAAAATGTCCGAAGCTAAAGCTTTTGACAGTAGCTTTTACTGGTGTTGATCATGTTGACATGGAGTATTGTAAAGCAAAAAATATTAGGGTGTGCAACTGCTCAGGTTACGCAAATGAGGCAGTAAGTGAACTTGTTTTTGGCATGGCGATTGCGCTTTATCGTAAATTGATAGACTGTGATAAGGCTGTACACAGTGGTAAAACAAGAGCCGGACTTATCGGAAGCGAGCTTTGCGGTAAAAAATTCGGCATTGTGGGAGTTGGAGCAATCGGGATAAAAACAGCAAGGCTTGCACAGGTTTTTGGCTGCGAAGTATATGCCTATAGTCATACAGCAAAAGAAATAACAGGTGTGAAGTTTGTTGATCTGAATACGCTGCTGGAAAAATGTGATATCGTATCGCTGCACGTGCCGCTTACGGTCGAAACAAAAGGACTTATAAATAAGGAGAATATTGCACGAATGAAGAACAATGCAATTCTTATAAATACGGCTCGTGGTCCGGTTGTTGACAGTGAAGCTCTGGCAAAGGCCTTGCAGACAAATGCAATTGCGGGTGCCGCCATTGATGTATTTGAAAATGAACCGCCGATTAATGCGGAGCATGTGCTTTTGCAGTCACCACATGTTTTGCTGGCGCCGCATATTGGCTTTGCAACGCAGGAAGCGATGGAAAAGCGAGCCCTTATTGCATTTGAAAATATAAGAAAATGGCAGGACGGCGAGCCACAGAATGTCATGTAAAAGGGAGATACACGGATATGGAAAACGTAAAAGCAAGTGTAGAAAATATAAAAGCCTGGTTGGAGGGAATCAACCAATTTAATGCAACACCGGAGTTTGGCACGACGCGTGTATTGTTTACGGAACCCGAAGTGCAGGCACGAAACTATATAAAAGCAGAAATGGGAAAGCTTGGAATGAAGGTGCATGAAGATGCAATCGGCAATGTCTTTGGTGTTTTTGCGGGTACGGATACATCACTGCCGCCGGTATGGACAGGCTCTCATATTGATACGGTTCTTAATGCAGGAATGTTTGACGGTATGAGCGGTGTCATTGCCGGAATGGAAGCAGTCCGTATAATAAAGCAAGCAAATACAAGTATTCTGCGCAGCATTGTCGTTGTGGTCTATACATCAGAAGAACCGACACGCTTTAAGCTGGGCTGCCTGGGCAGCCGGGCAATGGCAGGTAAGCTGGACAGTAAGGCTGCGGCAGAGCTTGTTGATAAAGATGGCCAATCACTTCTGGAAGTGTTGTCGTCGCTGGGATTTCCTGTCGAAGATTTCGCGAAGGTTCCAGTAAAAAAAGGTGATGTATATGGTGCAGTAGAGCTGCATATTGATCAGACGGGAGTGCTGGAAAAAGCACAAAAATCAATTGGTATCGTCAAAACAATTTGTGCACCAAGTGTATTTGATGTAGAAATTACGGGAATACAGTCACATGCAGGCGGGACAACGATGGAAGAACGTCGTGATGCCTTTATGGCAAGCAGTGAAATTGCTTTGGCACTTGAAAAGCTGGGACGCGAATCAAAGAGCGAGTATACAACAGCAACAATCGGCAAGGTGGAAGTCATTCCAAATGCAGTGAATGTTATCCCGGGGAAAGTTAAGTTCTCGATTGATATTCGCGACTGTGATTTTGACTGTAAAAATGCGATGGTGGGTAAACTAAAAAAAGAAATTGAAAAGATTGCACAAAACCGCAAAGTTACGGTACAAATAACGGAGTATAATAATGATTATCCGATGAAATGTGATAAGAAGATTATAGAGTTATTAAAAAAATCCTGTAAAAAAAATCGGGTACCTTATGAAATGACGATCAGCGGGGCTTTTCATGACTCTATGCTTGTTGGTGAGTTTGCACCAGTTGCTATGATCTTTGTGCCAAGTCGGGATGGAATCAGTCATAGTCCAAAAGAGTGGACGGACTTTGCTGATATTGCCATTGGCACGGATATATTGGCAGATACGCTTGCGGCAATGGCAAATGAATAGCATAAAACCGAAGCAGCCGCTATGTGTTGAAGCGGTGCTCCGGCTTTTTTTAAGTATCGAGCTTCATCGTGATAAGACTCAGGTAGAGAAGAAAATTTTCCTCGGTATTTGTAAAATCGATTTGCAGGAGTTCTTTTATTTTTTCCAGGCGGTTGAGCATGGTATTGCGATGAAGATAAAGCTGTTTTGCTGTAGCACTTGCATTGTAGTTACAGAGGAAATAGGCTTGCAGGGTTTTTGTAAGCTCCGTATGGGAAGATTTATCAAAGTCCAACAGTGGCTTCAGTACATTGTGGCGAAGAATGCAGTTCGTGTTTTTTCCATATTGCATCAACAAATGACAGGGAAGCTGATGCAGATAAGAAGCGGGATCAGAGCTGTCCAGCTGCTGCTGCAGATTGAGTGCCTGCAAGCTTTCTTCAAAAGACTGTCGAATATCCTGGACGTTTGTATGACAGCCGCTGATGCCGATTGGAACCGTTATACTGCTGTTTGTAACAAGGCGCTCATGAAAAGCAGCAATAATGATCTGTACCTCGTGAAGAGCCTGGAGACGGTGGCAGTCAGGCTTAAAAAGGAAAAAGATACAAAACAGATTATCGTTATAACAAATAAAAATAGAAGTGTTTTCAGGAATGACGTTGTGTGCGATTGTGCGAAGCTGTGTAATAATTAATTTTTTTTGGTCGGCAGGAAAGCTCCGTAAGGAAAAGGTTGTGCAGATCCAGGCTTTTTGATAGTCAAACCCGTAAAAAGCACAAAGGTTTTTTGTTTCTTCAAGATCGGCTTGTTTTCGGTGCATAAGAAAGTGCAAAAAAAATGGTAAGTGATTTTCCGGATTAAGATGTGCAATATCGCTTTGTTCACAGGCAAGAGCAATGATTTGTGTGATTTTCTGAAGAAATTCTGTAGGGATAACAGGCAGATCTTTTCCTTCGTAAATGAGACATAGATAGCCCATGTGGTTTGCAAGCGGAAGCGGCTGCAGGCACCAAATATCATTTTCGATACGAATGTTGCAGACGGGAGAACTTTCCCCCTGATTTATGAGCTGGGCCGATATCGCCGCAAGGTATTTCTGCAGGCGTTCATCGTTTGCAGCAGCAGGTAATGCTTTTGCTAAAGGCGAGTAGCAGATATCTGTGAGAAGAACCGGGGCGGCGAAAAAAGCAGCAAGATGCTGTAAAAGAGCTGGCAGTGATTCGTGCTGAAAAAATGCATCCATAAGCTGCAATAGAAATTCCTGTTCTTTTTGTGGCTGCTGCTTTTGCTGCATATAAATTTCGCTGTAGACGGTCTGTGAAATCTCAGAAAAACCATAAAAAAAAGGCAGCTCGATGACAGGAAAGTCTTGTTTATGTGCTTCGTCAATAAGATCTTCCGGAATTGTCTTGAAAAAGCGTTTAATCTTGACACCCAGTGCGGCACAGCCAATTTCTTTCATTTCGCGAATAATGCTTCGTTGCAGTTTAGGATTGTCCTTAAAAATATAGCCAGTTGTCAGGATGAGTTCATCTTTTTTAAACCATTTCAAAACATCCGGATTGTCGAGAATGTTTACACTATGAATTTCCTGCCGGGCATGATTTTCGCCGGTAATAAATCGAAGATTGTTGAGCTGGCTTTGTTTTACGAACCAGTCAAGCGTTACAGTCATAGCACATAATTCCTTTCTTTATATAAGTGAAATACAATATAGTATTAATTTTAACACAGTATTATGTTTTGGAGTATATGCATATTATAAAAGTCATAGAATGGTAAACATGCACATTGTGAAAGGACCGTTTATCATCTATAATGAAAATGTCTTAAAAAGATTACAAATGCAATGGCGCAAAACAAAGATGTTTTTGTTTTGTGCCGTTTTATTTTCAGGAGGCGGCAAAATGGATCTATATGAAGAAGCAAAGCGCATTGAAATACAGTTGTCATCTCTGGCAAAGTTTTCAGCTGAGGGAGCTGGTGTGACACGTCTGCCTTTTACGAAGGAAGCTCTTGCAGCAGTAGAATTTCTCGCAGAAAAGATGGAGCAGGCAGGGCTTGTAGTGAAGCAGGATGCTTCGGGTGCAGTCTACGGTTTTTATCAGGGGATTTCAGATGAAAAAATTGTTATTGGTTCACACTATGACTCCGTGAAATGCGGCGGAGCCTATGATGGAATTGCTGGTGTTGTCTGCGGCATTGAAATTGCTCAGTTGCTGCGACAAGAAAAGACAAAAATGCCTTATTCGTTAGAGATTGTTGGTTTTAACGATGAGGAAGGTGTGCGTTTTGGAGATGGATTCTTTTCCAGCAAAGCCGCACTAGGGGAGTGGACAAAAGAAGACTTGCAGACAAAGACAGATGCTGATGGTATTCGCATAGATGAGGCGATGAAAAAATACGGACTGAAGCCAAACGAAATCGCTGCGGCAGCCTGGAAACTGGAGAATGTAAAGTGCTTTATGGAAATTCATATTGAGCAGGGACCTGTGCTTGAGGCTGCAGGCTGTGAGCTGGGAATCGTCGATGGAATTGTTGGTATGCGGCGCTACCGGATTACAGTGGAAGGACAAGCGGACCATGCAGGAACGACACCCATGCTGATGCGTCATGATGCCTTAGCCGCTGCGGCAAAGGTTATAAACGAGATAGAGACCATCGGCAGAAGCTATAAAGATGCTGTAGCAACGGCAGGTTTTTGTGAGGTCTTTCCTAATACAGTAAATACTGTACCGCAGCGTGTGACGTTTTCCCTTGATCTTCGCAGTCGAAGGGAAAAAGATATTGGAAACATGGAGCAAAACATCATGGACTTTTTGCAGCAGGTGACAGAAAATAATGGAACATCGTATGATGTGCAGCAAACCCTTTCGGTAAAGCCGGTCTCTATGGATACCGCCTTGCAAAAAACATTACAGGAAAGCTGCAGCAAATGCGGGTATTCATTTATGAAACTCAGCAGCGGTGCAGGTCATGATGCCTTGCCGATCGGCAGAGCTGTACCAACGGCAATGGTGTTTGTCCCAAGCCAAGGCGGCAGGAGTCACTGTCCGGAAGAATATACAGATCCGCAGAACTTGGCAAAAGCTGTCCATGTAGTGCTGGATACAATAAAAAAAATTAATCTGGAGGAATGAACTATGGGATATCCAAATGATGTGTTAAGTACGAGAGCCATTGTAAAGCCGTCGCTGTATGCGATTCTGCCCAAAGCAGGCCTTGTGAACAATGTAATACCAACAATAAAAAACTGCCGTGTGAGCATCGTTGCTTCGCCAAAGATGGGAGCCAGTTTTGTTCAGTATATTATTGAGGCGGAAGCAGGCGCATACTCGACAGAAGCCTTAGCAAAAAAAAGCGGCATAGAAAGTTTTCTCTATAGTGTGGAGGGAACCATCGACTGTGAAGTCGCAGGAGAAAAGTATACGCTGACTACAGGCGGCTATGTTTTTGCCCCGGAGGATGCAGGTATAAAATTTTCCTGCAAAGACAAGGCCCGGTTTCTCTTTTACAAGCAGCGTTATATACCGCTGCAGGGTGAAAAAGCATATGTATATACAGGGAATGTTAATGATATGCCTTATCTGGAATACGATGGTATGGAAAATGTATGTATCAAAGATCTTTTGCCAAAAGAACTTGGCTTTGATATGAATATGCATATTCTGGCATTCAAACCGGGCGGATGTCATTCTTTTGTCGAAACACATGTGCAGGAACATGGTGCATATATTTTAAGCGGTGAAGGGATGTATATCATGGAAAATACATGGATGCCGATCCGGCAGGATGATTTTATGTGGTTTGGTCCATATGTACCACAGGGCGCCTATGGTGTTGGCCGGGAAATGTTTACGTATATTTATTCAAAAGACTGTAATCGTGATGTGGAGTTATAAAATAGAATCGATCGTGAATAATTCAGGTTAAAGTTTCTGGGTGAAGTGATAAGCCGCAAAAGTATCGAGTTT
>Ga0172378_10003861_pt1 | contig 14100 bp, 10 predicted proteins | sample GrowelOW332metaG_FD_119755 | JGI IMG/M metagenome (GOLD analysis project Ga0172378, IMG submission 119755) | Groundwater microbial communities from an aquifer near a municipal landfill in Southern Ontario, Canada - Pumphouse #3_1 metaG | ecosystem: Environmental > Aquatic > Deep subsurface >... | reverse complement strand
CGTGACGATCATGGTCCTGCCGCTATTTAGCTGTGGGGCGCGGCTGCCGATATATGCCCTGATTATCCCGGCGTTTTTCCCGGAAGGTTGGCGTGCGCCCGTGTTGTGGCTGGTGTACTGCATCGGGATCGTGCTGGCCGTGGTGGTGGCCAAGGTATTGGGTTTGAGTTTATTTAAGGGCAAGAGGAGCCCCTTCGTGATGGAACTGCCGGCATATCAGCGGCCGACGTTTTTTTCGCTATTTATGACGATCTGGCATCGCTCCTGGCTCTATTTGAAGAAGGCCGGAACGGTGATCCTGATGACGTCGGTGCTGCTCTGGGCAGCGGGACAATGGCCCGGACTCAAGGCGGAGCAGAAGGCGGTTTTTGAGGAACGGATTGCGGCGGCAGAAGCCTCGGGGCTGGAAGTGGAAGTTTTGGAGGAGAAACTCTCGGGAATCGAGAACGAGCGCTCCATGGCCTCGCTGGAGGCTTCGCTCGTGGGGCGTGTGGGCAAGCTGCTGGAACCGGTCTTGAGGCCCTGCGGTTTTGACTGGCGAATTACGACGGCGCTGCTGCCCGGGCTGGCTGCAAAGGAACTGGTGGTAACACAGCTGGGGATCGTCTTTGCGCTGGGAGAAACGGATGAGGGCTCGGATACGCTTCGGAAGAAGCTGCGCGAGAACTATACGCCGGTGCAGGCATTCTGCGTCATGCTTTTTTGTTTGATGAGCGCGCCGTGTTTGGCTACGGTCGCGGTCGTGAAGCAGGAGTGCGGCGGATGGAGGTGGGCATTCGGGCAATTGGCCGGCTTGACATTGATGGCGTGGTTTCTGTCGACAATTGTCTATCAGATAGGCTCACGGATTGTTTTTTAGGATAGAGAACGGGTACAGATATTTTGGAAACATTTCTAGTCGTATTGATTATTTTTCTGAGTGCAGGCGGAATCCTTTGGTACAGCGGCCGAAGGGTGAAGAACCTGACCCGGGTCTGTAATGACCAGACGTGCGGCGATCTATCGGGCCACAACTGCGATATGTGCCAAACCGGGTGCCCGCTCAAGGAGATCAGGAAAAAAGCGGCAGAACGGGCACAAGAGCGGCATTAAGTTTGCCGGAGCTCAAGGCTGAGAGAGAAGCTGCTTGAGCGGTATGTCCAGGGCCAAGGGGTGGCCGATCCAGGCAATTTCGCCTTCTTTATTGATCAGAAAAGAGCAGGGGATGCCTCGTTGGCCGTGAGCAGCCATGTAGTTTTTGTGGGTTGCGCCTTTCTGGTCAATCGCGACGACGTAATCCATTTGCTCGCCCTGTTTGGCGACGAAGGGCTCGACGACTTCCGCATCTTCATCGGAGATACCGATAAAAACGACACCCTGATCTTTATATTTTTTCTGAAGCTCGGTCAGATGTGGGATGCTTTGGCGGCAAGGACCGCACCAGGTGGCCCAGAACTCGACGACGTAGACATTTTTCCCATCGGTGACATCGACCGGTTCGCCCTTGACCCACTTGGAAACAGAGAGCTCTTTGGCTTTGCCCTGATTTTGCAGAGATACATCCGGAGCGCATCCGCCGGAGAGGATGCCCAAGAGCGGCAGGCAGAGTGCGAGAAGAGGCGTTATCAGAAATTGATATTTCTTCATGCTGGCAAGTTAGCATCGTTTTGGGCATTTTGCAATTTTTCGGGCTGTATCAGAAAAAAAGAGAGCCGTTTGAATTCCAGTGGAACAAACGGCTCAATCTTTGAAAGGGGGCATCTCGCCCGGAGAGACTCCGGTGGCTTTACTGCGGGCCCTGTATCTTGCTCAGGAGCATGGGCAGGAGCTCACTGATGTGAACCCGTGTCTGCTTCATGGTGTCGCGGTCGCGCAGGGTGACGGTATCCTTGAGGGAAGCGTCTTCGCCCAGGGTGTCGAAATCAATGGTGACACCGAAGGGAGTACCGGCTTCATCCTGGCGGCGATAGCGTCTGCCGATGGCGCCTGCATCGTCATAGAAGACATTCATGTGAGGCCTGAGGAGCGCTTGGACTTCTCTGGCTTTGGCGACGAGCTCGGGCTTGTTTTTGAGCAGCGGGAAGATGCCGACCTTGATGGGAGCCACCCGGGGGTGGAACTTCATCACGACGCGGACTTCTTCTTTGCCCTTGTCATCGGTCACGGTTTCCTCGTGATAGGCATGGCAGATTACGGCCAGGAGCATACGGTCCACGCCGGCAGAGGGCTCAATGACGTGAGGAATATACTTGGCCTTGGCGGCTTCATCAAAATACTCCATCGATTTGCCGCTGAACTTCTGATGCTGAGAAAGATCGAAGCAACCGCGTGCGGCGATACCCTCGAGCTCCTGAGTCCCGAAGGGGAATTTGTAGAGGATGTCGACGGTCGCCCTGGCATAGTGAGCGAGCTCTTCAGGCGTCTGCCAGTAGAGTTCGAGGCAATCGCGTTCCAGCCCGATGGTTTCATACCACTCAAGGCGTTTGCGCAGCCAGTAGGCGTGCCAGGCTTTCCAGCCCCAATTGGGTTGGGGTTCTCCGCCCGGGTCTCCATCGGGGACTGTGCCAAAAGTTGCAGCGATTTCATCGGGACGGATGAAATACTCCAGCTCCATCTGCTCAAATTCACGAGAGCGGAAGGTGAAATTGCGCGGATTGATCTCATTGCGGAAGGCCTTACCGATCTGGCAAATGCCAAAGGGTACGGACTGCCGGGAGACTTCGCAGACGGTCTTGAACTGCGCAAAGATGGCCTGAGCGGTTTCGGGACGGAGGTAGGCGACGTTGTCATCGCTTTCGACCGGGCCGACATGCGTTTTGAGCATGAGATTGAAGGCACGGGGCTCGGTGAGGAGCGAACCGTTTTCTTCATTGTACTGGGTGCTGTTGGTCACCTCTTTAGTCGTTTCGCCCTGAAGCTGCGGGTTTTCCAGGCCGCGTCCCTTATAGAACAGGATGGCGCCTTTGCGGACGGCGTTGGCATCCCTGCCCGGGAGCTGTAACATGGAAAAGGGGTCGTTGCAGACTTTACCCGAATCATTATCGACGGCGCCGGTCCAGAACCAGGCGGTTCCAGAGAGAGGCGTGAGCTGATCGGCACGGAAGCGCTTTTTGGAAAGAAGGCAATCGACCATGGGATCGGCAAAAGTGGTGGTGTGACCGGAGGCATCCCAGATTTTGGGGTGCATGATGATAGTTGCATCCAATCCGGCCATGTCATCGCGTTCGCGGGTCATGCTGCGCCACCAGATTTCTTTCAGGTTGCGTTTGAGCTCAGAGCCTAAGGGACCGTAATCCCAGAAGCCGTTGATTCCGCCATAAATTTCGGAAGATTGGAAAATAAATCCGCGTCTTTTACAGAGGGAGACAATTTTCTCCATGATGTCGGATTGTTTTTTCTCTTTATTATCAGCCATAAAAAAAGGGTAGTTGATTTCGCTGCTATTTCTGCGGGAGGGATGCGAGTTTTTGGGTAATCCAGTCGTTGATTTCGTTAAGCCACTCGGAGCGCTGCTCTGGGGTACTGGTAATGACCGGGCCGATCAATTTCTGGGTGCAATCTTTGACGCCGCAGAGGCCGAAGACGACCTGCTTCCAGTGTTTGCCCATAGGGTTGCCCAGGACCTCTTCTTCGATGTGAACGGGAGTATTCTGGGTGTTCAGGACCAGGGCAAAGCGAGCAGGGAGCATTCCGACGGAGCGGCCGCCGCCTTTGCCATCGGGTTCAAAGCGGTAGGCAAGGCCGGCTCTGAGGCAGCGGTCACGCCAGCCCGCCATGATGGCCGGGGGAGCGCTCCACCAATTGGGGTGAATAATGATCACGCCATCGGCAGCGCAAATTTCATCGATATGTTTTTGGACCAGCGGAGGCAGTGTGCCGGGGTCGCGTGCCAGCTCGGCCTGGGAGGTGAGGGGGTCAAAATTTTCAGCGTAGAGATCGTGCAGCCAGGGAGTGTGCCCCCCGGCGCGAATGGCCCGGCAGAGGGTTTGGGCGATTGCGTGATTAAAGCTTTCCGGGTTGGGGTGAGCAAGAATGATGGAGATATTCATAATATTTAAGATTCTGCGGCCTGACCGATGGGATTAGGGTTTGAAAGGTGATATTGAGCCAGAGCGGAATACTCCAGGGCCCAAAGTTTAAGCTGTTCAATTTCTTTGGGGTCGAGCTGGCGGACTACTTTGGCGGGAGAGCCGACGATGAGGCTGTTTGGGGCTGCCTTGAGCTTGGGGGTGACTAGAGAGCCGGCACCAATCATGCAGCAGGGAGGAATCTCAACGTGGTCCAGAAGGATGCTGCCCATGCCGATCAGGCAGTTATCGCCGACTTTGCAACCATGGAGGATGGCACCGTGGCCGACGGTCACGTAATCGCCGAGCGCCAGAGGTGCATCCAGACTGACGTGGAAGGTGGCATTATCCTGAACATTGGAGTGGCTGCCGATCGTCATTTCATTCATATCGGCGCGCAGGACGGCATTGAACCAGACGGAGGCATGATCTTTGAGAGTGACCGCGCCGCAGATGAGGGCTCCTTTTGCGAGGAAGACTTTTTCGCCTATGACGGGTTTGCGTTTGAGGAACTGTTCAAAGATATGGCTCACGGGGTAGGAGGGATGGTTTGTCGGGTCAGAGTAAATTACGGGTGGTTTATGAGGGGGATAAGCCTCGCGGGAGCTCTATTTGCGCAACGTATTGCGGCAATCGGGCTCCCGCGGGAGTTCAGAGGGGCGACATCAAGGTGAGTTCATCTTGCCCATGAGGTTTAATCCCTGATTCACTCTTAATAGGTTCCGTGGTGGCAGGTGATGCAGCCGGCGACATTACGCTGCCTGTTGCCGTCGGGGTGCTTGAAAACCAGACCCTTCGGGTCGGCCTCATCCCAATCGCCTTCTTTGGACTGAGCAAGAATGATGTGGCAATCATCACAACCGTTGGGGAGGGATTCGCCTTCTTCCTCATCGACGACGTATTTGTTATGGCAGCGGGAGCATCCTTCCGAATGCATATGGCCGAGGTTATTGGGATAGTTTTCCCAGGTGGATTTCATTTCGGGGAAGATATTGCGGCGATAGATGTCCTGGACGGTTTTGGTAGCCACGGCCAGATGTTCGCTTTCGGGGTAGGCCGCTTTCATGCCTTCGGCGATTTTCTCAAAGGCTTCGGCCTGCGTTTCGTATTCACCGGTGAGGAGCTCAATGACGTTGAGCTTGATATTTTCGCCGAGTTCACGAGGAAGCGAACCCAGTTCAAAGGCCATATCGACAGCGGCCACGGGTGTGTGATAGCGGTGAGCCGGGCGGTTATGGCACTCGAGGCAGGTCATGGTGAAGAGCTTCTGGGTAGCCGGGTCATACTGTTCTTCATCGCGTGAGAAGATTTTGTTTTCGCCTTTCTGGTTGGTGGTGCGAATCCAAATCACCCTGCCCTCGCGCTTATTATTTTCTGTGACGAACTCGACCTTGCTGTTTTCGGCAGTATGCCAGTGAATGCCGCTGACCGAGCCATTGTTGGGATCGGTTCCGCCGACATTGAAGCTCAGGCGGTAAGTGGTTTTCGCGTCACCTTCATCGCGGAGGAAGTGGGTAAAGGTTTTGCCGCGTTGGCCGATATAGCGCTCATTCCAATGGCACTCCATACAGGTGTGCTCGATTTTGGTTTTGCCATCAAGATGACGGCCATACATGGCGGCGACGGGTACCGGGATGGGAGTATGATAAGTACCTGTTACATTCTGGAAAAGCTGACGGGTGCCGTTAATTTTGGCGTAGAGGTAAGCTTCGACACCGGGACCGACGTGGCACTCCACGCATTTGATCTTGGCGTGGGGATTACTGGCATGGGCGACCTCCATGGGCTCCATGGTGTTGTGGCAGAGCTTGCCGCAGAATTCATCGGATTCGCTCCAATGATAGACTTTATAGCCCGCAAAGGCGACGACAGCGCCGGAGACGCCGACGGCCACCAGAAGGGAGATGAGGACGAGCCAGGTGGAGAGTCTGCCCAAATCCAGTTTGAGATCAGGGGTTTTCACCTTAAGGTAGGAGCACCAGCCTTTGCCGGGTTCATCAGGGCGGTTATTGAGCCAATACCAGAGGACCAGGCCCGCAACGATGAGGAAGAGGCCTCCCACAAAGACGGCCGGCACAGCGACATAGGCCAGAAGGCTGAAATAGGGGCTACTGTGGCCGAAGAGGAAATCGACAGCCGTGAGGAGGACGAAAACAAAGAGTGCACCCAGGGAAGCGACAATTCCCAGTAAAGTTAACCAATTCTTTAACAATGAGTTTCCCAGATTCATAATCAGTTTATATTTTCAAGTATCCCTACAGAATCAGCCTCTATAAGAACGAGGCCAACCGCTGCAGAAGGTTAAACGGCATTTAGGAGGAAGTAAAGACGTTTTGAATGCCTATTGAACGAAAATGCGGTTTTTAGAGCCTTTCTCAATAGCTTTCAGCTATTTATCCTTTTATTTCGCGGAGTCTCTGACGGCCTCCAGATATTTCATCCCGTTGACGGTGTCGGGTTCGAGATAGCTGCCTTCGGTCCACTCGTTCCAGCAATTGATATTGAAAATCCGCTGAGAGGGCGGGCGATTGGCGAGGCGCTGACGCGTCATTTTGAGGGCTTCTTTGAAAGCCTCGGGGGTATTGTTTTTGATGCAGTTGGTGAAGGGGTAACCGAAATTGCCGTGAGGATCATCCTGGTGCGCTCTCGGGGAGGAATCCCATCCCATGCTGACATTGGGATAGTAGGGGACTTTGAACTGGGATTCGGCCTGGGTCCAGTATTCCATATATCCATCGCGGACCTTGAGGAACTCGGTCTGAGGGATTTCATTAAGAGGGACGTGGTGAATCCAGACGTAGGAAGTGACGGCATCGAAACCGAGTTTATCGACGAGCTCGACGGGATTTGCCGGGACTTTCTCGACGGGGAGAACGGGCTGGCCCCAGACGACGGCTTCCAGGTGGAGGCCATTAAAGCCGGCGGCCCGGGTGCGTTCGCGGAAGCGATCGAGAGCTTTGCGGGTTTCCTCTACGGAGCCGAAAGAGGCCAGGAGCTGGCTCAGGTCGTAGACAGAGAAATAGGGTTTGCCGTCGATTTGCCAATAGGAGGGGTGTTTGAAGTAGGTGTTGATGACGTAATCGCACATTCCATCGAAGCCCTCAGGTGAGATCTTGCCCGGATAGAGGAGGGTCTGGGGAGTGTTGAGCTTCCAGGGGTGGATATCGATCCAATCGTGGTTGGCCCACATGAGTGAGAACTTGAGGCGGTTGACGTTGGTGGCCTTCATGAAGCCCTGTTCGAGGCATTTCTCCAGGAAGAGGCCGTCTTCGTAGTAGTACCAGTCGAAGATGAAGGCGTTGATTCCGTAATCGGCGGCGGCATCAATTTTCTGGGCCATGGCTTTGGGGTCTGATTCATCGGTGTAGCCCCAGAGAGGGACGTTTGGTTGGTGGTGGCCTTCGAAACGGGGCTTGGCGGCCTTGACTAATTCCCATTCGGACCAGCCTTCACCCTTCAATTTCCGGTTGCGATTATCGTTGGGATGGTAATTGGGGAAATAGTAGGAGGCGATAAAGCAATCGAGGCTGCCTTCTTTTTCGAGAGGAGCCGCGGTGTTTTGCGCCTGAGCGGAGGGCAGAACGAGCCCCAGAACCAGCAGCGCGAGGAGCGATCCGACCAAAAATAACGATTTTCGAGTTCTCATGACCCGCGAAGGATAGGGGAAGGGGCCGATAAACTCAAGTCCGGAGGCGGAAAAGAGCGGTTCCGGGAAGAAAAAATCAAAAAAGTGAAGGGTGTTTCGGGATTAGTCTTGCAAACAGGGATAGAACTGATTAATAGTGTCTGCGCCTTGTGCGTCTGTGGTGGAATTGGCAGACACGCTACTTTGAGGTGGTAGTGGAGCAATCCGTGGAGGTTCAAATCCTCTCAGACGCACCATGGTTTTCGGGGAGGCTTCCCCATCTTCATTTTCTTCCGGTTTTTCTCGAGAGAGTTTTTTTGCGTGATCACAGGAGTAAAAAGGTTTGTGGATATTGTTATTTCCGGGAATTATGGCATATTAAACGCCTTGCAAGTCGTATGGTTACGAATTCTATGTAATATATCCCATCTCTTGACAGTAGTCTGTTACAGCTTTTTTGAAAGCCTTTAGTTTTGTTTTATAGACGCGGTGTTCTGTAATCAAACTTCTGACGCTCATTTCATTACAGACAAGGAGTTCGTTCGTTGAGAGCTTATAAGACGGTATCATCTCCTCAACTATGAAATCTTCAGGCATCTTATAATCCTTGTATTCTCCTTTACAGAACCTCACCAAAACTTGAGCATACCAATTCCGAATGAGGCTAATCATATATTTGTGAATACCATTCATTGAGGAAATAACGCTGCTGACATTTGCCGTGTATTTTTCAATGTTCAGAATTTCAATTATGCCGGAAGCGTGTGCCATTTCGTTTCTTGTGTCTACAAGATTGCCAACCATAGAAATCTGGGAGTTATCAAGTTCGATGATCTTAAATAGCTTGGCAATATCTTTTTCTGGCATCAGGCTGTACACAAAGATAGAATCGATATTCTCTATTTTGAAATCATGTTCCCTGCCATTGTATGAGCGCGCAAAAACAATGGCATCTTTATATCTAGCTGGTTTGATCTTACCAATTTTCCATGCCGTGCAGTATATGTACGTCATATACAGCAAATGGACGCCGAAATATGCAAACTGGTACTGCTCATATTTGTAGTTGACCGCAATGAGATTAGTAACATTTCGGACGTAGTTAACAATATCCCCCTTATCCTTTGGTTCTATAGGAAGAAATCTCAAAATGTTTTCCAAATTTGGAACTTCTGTAACATCAACAACGTCTGGCATAGTCATTCATTCCAAATCTCTTTGATTCTCGTATCGATCTTCGCAGTAAAAACTTTGACGATCTCTTTTGAGGGCTCAATTAAAGCCTGTTCGCGACGAATTCCATCAAGTATTTTTCTCTGTTCTTCGAGCGAAGGAATATCGATTTTGATAGTTCCAAAGTTGACTTTTGAAATCTCCTTAAATGTTGCCCCACTGGACAACCGCTCCATTTCAGAACCTTTTTCGCGCAAAATTAAAGCTAAAAATTCCGGAAAAATAATGCTGGTGTTATTAACTATTACATTTTTAAAGCCTTGATTTGTTGCCAAAGGTACCCGTGCAATCCCAATGCGCCCGATGGTTGCTCTTGTAGAGACTACCACTGTGTTAACCGGAAGCAGTTTTGCACTTGAATTATCCAGCCCAGCACGTGTGATTTTCCTTAAAGAGGAATTGATTTCTGTAACATGATCATCTTTTGGTAAGTCAGTCAAAGTAATCCAATTTATCTCCCCGTTCCAATATTGGGGATTATTGCTATCAGGGGTACCACCAGATTGTATATCAAAGATATGTGAATCTCCCAATGCAACCGTAAAAGCTTTTTCGTACTTCGGCAGGTGTGGGCGATATGTGTTGATGACAGTTTGCGCACCTTTGATGATTTGCTGATAATCGTCAAGTTCCGCCACTATTTTCCTCTGTACCTCAAGAGGAATCTTTTGTATTGGGAGTTGCAATAGATATTTTGAGTCCACACGAGGTAACTGGCCGCCGCTTACCCCATTTAATACCATTTCATTAAAATGCTTGCTTCTCAATATACGGACATATAATTCTGGAAAAAGGCTGTCGCTGTTTTTTGTTCTAAGAACAATAATATCCGTTGAACAAATCCCATCTTTTTTTGGATAAGCAACTTTGTTTAAAACTGGCCTAAGCCTCCCAAACAAAATATCAGTATTCTTGAAAACACGCTTTGTGCTTCTGATGGAGCTTATTTCGCATTCAAGCAATCCTAATAGTTGACCCGTTGATGGTTCAATGTTTTCCAGACCGACATAGACTACTCTTCCCTCTTCATCAATAGGATTTATCGTATCAGAAACAACATCAAAGAGGTCACCAACCTTTACTAATGGCCAACCTGCTTTTGATGTAACTACAGTGTTTGTTCGATACCTACTACCAACAAGAATATTTGAATTTTTGCGTACTGTATCAAGCGGGATTTTTTCAAAGCCCACTTTCAACATATCGTCAGCCTGATTATCATCAAGCTTGCGATATTCTTCATATTTGCTTAAATCGCTCGGTGTATCAAGTTTTCGGCGGTTGTTGTCGAGAGTGTATCCATCGCTTTTTACATCGAAATACCAGAAATCTTTACGTCCTTCCGATGGCTTGACTTTTTGGTTTACCTTTGTTGCATAGATTATGTTTGTTTTTACGCCAGTGTAAGGCAAAAAGACACCTTGAGGCAGCGAAATAATGCTTTCCAACTGACAGCGATTCAGTAAATACTCTCGGGTCTTGGTTAAATCTTTGCGGAATAGAAATCCTTCTGGCACAACCAATGCCATTCGACCATTGGACGAAGCACTGTTGATTGCTTTCATACAGTGTTGTCACAAATGCTGTCTCCATTGGTGCTCGGTAAATCATAAAGATTTCCGTGCTTCGTCTGCTGTGAATACGGCATATTTGCGAGGACTATGTCGAATCCGCAATGATGGTTATTCCCCTTTTCATCATAATAAGTTTTGGTGCCGTCTTCAGGGTTAGCAAGACTGTCCTTCATCTTAATATTACTATGCCCATCGCCTGCGAGGATCATGTTCATTTTGGTAATGCGCGCGGTATTTGTTATTTCATTACCATATACCGTATGTTCACGCAGTAGGGTGAGGTTAGCCTCCGTTCTCGCCATGTTGCTGTAAATATATCGGAAGGACTCAATCAAGAAGCCTCCGGTTCCACAAAAAGGGTCATAGATTTTTTCCCCGATCTGAGGATTAACCAAACGCACCATCGTCTTAACGATATGACGAGGCGTGAAATACTCGCCTAAATCGTTTTTTGTAGAAGTAGAAGCTTTCAAAAAATACTCAAACGCATCACCCTTAACATCGCTGTCAACATCGGTGAGCATAAGAGGATCAAGCTTACCCATTATATCTCTGAGAATGCTCGGATCTCTGAGTTGTAACGCTGTAAAAATATCCGTTCCATACAACTTATTCAGCTTCTCGTAGACCGTCTTGTTAATGTATTCGATGCGGGCTGTAGGGGGAATCTGTTTAATGCAGTCCCAACTACAAGCCCTATCAAATTTTGTTTTGCATCCGTTTTCTTTTTTGATTTGCTCACTTTCGCTGATGAGTTTTAAAAAAAGAATATTTGCGAATTCGCCAAATCGCTCTATTCCGGCGCGCAAGCCCTCACCGCGAAGCATGTTGTTAGCTTCATCGAAGATGCGAATGAGCTCTTTGCGGTCATATTGAACTTTAGGGCTAACTGTATTGACCTCGTAGGAAGTCAAATAACGCAGAGCAAGAGCCTCACGAATGAATTCGTCTACTTCTTCACCATTCAGAATAGGCGGGCGATTTGCACCTGTATGGAACGCTCTGCAGAATACACCGTCTGTTGCAAAAACAAGTGGAGCTTCAATTGCTCTTGCATAACTAATACCTTGCTCTAAAGCGGTATCTGTACGAGAACCCTTCTTTTTTGCTTCGATAACAATCAGAGGTTTATCGCTCTCTTTGGAATACAAAACGTAGTCTGGTCTTTTTCCTCCCAACTTCTTTCGTTCTGTTTCGGTTTTTGGCTGCTCAAAAAAGACATTCCGATCCTCGCCTGTTAATTTCCAGCCAAGATTATCAAGGTTTCTGTCGATGAGCACTCTGGTTTCTGGTTCTAAAGGCATTGTATTGGCGTTCATTTTATGTTTCCCTGTACCGTTTTTCCGCTTTTTCTAATTATCTAAGTCAATAAGTGTATATTTACCACTAGGATCGATTTGCATTAAACAACCATTCTTGCGATATTTTTACAAGTATCTTATTATCAGTAGGATCCATCGTTTCATTGTTCATCCAACATTGTTCATCCAAGTATTCGTTATCTACCGTTTGTAAAACAGTCTGAAAACACAAATACTTCCGTTAAATAACAACAATAGAAATAGTATCACAGTGGTCAAATTCGTCAATTCTTGAATATTGTAGGAGAGTGAATGAAAATTCTTTGTAAGGGGGCAGACTGTCTCGGATGTAGATGGCAAAGAGTTCTCCATAACACAATCGAGCCTTGCAAGATAATTAATAACGACACCACGAAGCCGGGAAAGATTTTTTCATGATCATAGGGTAATAGGGTTCGGGGATATTGTTATTTCCGGGAATTATGGCATATTAATTGGGAAGGGGTATTAACGCCTGAAAAAATTATGTTTTCAACACAGCACATTCCGACAGAAGAGGAGCCGAGGGTTTGCCGTCTGGATACACGGCGTCGCAAGATAACACCCTGCACGATTGTGATTTTCGGGGCCAGCGGGGATTTGACGCAGCGTAAATTGATCCCGGCGCTCTACCATCTGCACAAGGAGAAACAGATGCCCCAGCCTTACAGGGTGATCGGTTTTGCGAGGAGGCCCAAGAACGACGAGAGCTGGAGAGAAGAGCTTCTGGAGGGGCTGAAACGCTACTCGCGGACCAAGCCGGTTGATGCGGAAGAATGGGCGAGCTTTGCCTCACGGGTGAGTTATTTTCAGGGGGATTTCTCGGATAGTGAAGCGTATCGGAATCTGAAAGAGGTTGTGGATGGGGCGCCCGAGCCGGAATTGAGGGAGAACCTTCTGTTTTACATGGCGGTGGCTCCAACGCAATATGTGGAAATTATCGAGAACCTGAGCCGGTCCGGGCTTTTAAAAATGAGCAACGTGACCGGAAACGGCCAGCGGCTGGTGGTGGAGAAACCTTTCGGAAGCGATTTGCACTCCGCGCGCAAGCTCTGTGACGATATATCGCGCTATGCTCACGAGAGTCAGATTTTCCGGATCGACCACTATCTGGGCAAGGAGACGGTGCAGAACATGATGATGTTCCGTTTCTCGAACAGTGTCCTTGAGCCGCTCTGGAACCGGCAGATGGTGGGGCATGTGCAGATTACGGTGAGCGAGAAGATCGGAGTAGGAAGCCGCGGCGGATATTACGAAGAGGCCGGAGCGACGCGGGATATGCTCCAGAACCATCTCTTGCAAGTGATGGCGCTGGCGGCGATGGAACCGCCGACTTCGCTGGAAGCCGAGGCGATCCGGGATGAGAAAGTGAAGCTGATTCGCTCGATCCGGATGCCGGCGGCTGAGGATATCGTTCGCGGTCAATATACGGCCGGAGAGGTGGACGGTGAGTCGAGGATAGCGTACCGCGAGGAGGCCAAGGTGGACCCGAAATCGAACGTGGAGACGTTTGTCGCGGCGCGGTTACTGGTGGATAACTGGCGGTGGTCCGGGGTGCCTTTTTATTTGCGGACGGGGAAGAATTTGCCGGTGAGCGCCAGCGAAGTGAGATTTCAATTCAAGCGGGCGCCTTATACGCTTTTTGCGGCGCAGTGTGGGGCAAATCTGGATCAGAATTCGATCACGCTCCGGCTTCAGCCTGACGAGGGGATTACGCTGCATATTAACGGGAAAGTACCGGGCTCCAGCACGGAGATAAGGCCGGTGAGGCTGCGTTTTTCTTATGATGCGGAGTTTGGGGCGTATACGCCGGAGGCCTACGAGAGGCTGCTCTTGGAGGCGATGGCCGGGGATTCGACGCTCTTTATCCGGCGGGATGAGGTGGAATCGGCCTGGAGTATCGCCGATGTGATCCGGGGGCACTGGTATGGGAAGGATTTGACGCCCGAAGAGTTTTACCCCGCGGGGACCTGGGGACCGGAATCGGCCACACGGCCTCTAAACATCTCCCGGATTGATTACGGTCCGCCATCGACCTGGCGCAATCCGGTCGGTTAAAGCTTTGTAAATCAAACCAAGTGAAGCCTGAGGAAAAGAGTTAAAAAAAAGGAAATCGTTAATCTTTTGAGCAAGTTACGCCGGGCGAAACGGATTATTAGTATTGGTAGCAGGAAGCGTCCGTTGTGGAAGCTTGCAGAATAAGTGCAGAAAGGATACTTGTGTCTCTGTTTTGCAAATCAACGACTTACCTATTTCTGCAGTCCGTGTTTTCAGAATAAATG
>Ga0172378_10003860_pt1 | contig 14102 bp, 8 predicted proteins | sample GrowelOW332metaG_FD_119755 | JGI IMG/M metagenome (GOLD analysis project Ga0172378, IMG submission 119755) | Groundwater microbial communities from an aquifer near a municipal landfill in Southern Ontario, Canada - Pumphouse #3_1 metaG | ecosystem: Environmental > Aquatic > Deep subsurface >... | reverse complement strand
TACTTTTTACATAATATCCTTTCCCCGGAACGGAGCTTATAATTCCTTTCAATTTTAACTTTTCGAAAGCCACCATAACCGTATCCCTCGACAAATCAAATTCCTTACAAATCTGATTAATTGAGGGACTCTTATCTCCACGTTTCAAATCACCTCTGTTTATAGCATGACAAATAGAATTAATTATTTGCCTGTATTTGGGGATTTCAATGGAATCATCTATCTGGACTATTTTCACTTTTATATTATTGGATTACTTTGTTCAAATGTAAAAAAATAAAAAGACAAGTAAAAAGCCTATTTAGTTTTAAAAGAATAAATTAAATTTGTAAAAATAGGTATAACAATTTTAAGGCAAAATTTACAAAAATCAATAAAAGATTATAAACCAATGAAAATTACAAAGAAACTATTTGGAAAAACTAAAAATGGAGATAAAGTAGAATTATTTACTCTGTCAAATGACAATAAGGTAAGAATAACCCTTATGAATTACGGTGGTATTGTAACGTCTGTTAACATGCCCGACAAAAATGGGAAAGTAGAAAATGTTATTTGTGGTTTCGAAAAATTCGAAGACTACACATCTGAAAAATATTTAGCAGACTGTCCATACTTCGGAGCATTGATAGGAAGATATGGAAACCGCATTGCAAAAGGCATTTATACTATTGACGGAAAAGAATATCATGGCGTTATAAACAACGGGAAGAATCATCTTCACGGTGGAATAAAAGGATTTGATAAAAAAGTATGGAAAGCTGAAACTTTTGAGAAAGACGGAAAAATTGGTGTCTCATTATCTTATTTAAGTATTGATGGAGAAGAAGGATATCCTGGTAATCTATATATAAATGTTAGTTATTGTCTTGATAACAATAACCGATTTACTATTAAATATGAAGCTGAGACAGACAAAACAACTATTGTAAACTTTACAAATCACACATACTTCAATCTATCTGCTCAGAAAAAGAACATTTTGGATCATGAGCTGGAAATGCCCTTAGCAAAAAACATTACAGAGTCCGCTGACTTAATACCAACAGGGAAATTAACAGCGGTAAAAGGTACAGCATACGACTTCACGGTAAAGAAAAAAATTGGAAAAGATCTTCCTTCTCCTGATGGCTATGATACTAATTTTGTTTTGAATCATTCCGAAGGGGAACTTTCACTGGCTACTGTTTTGTCGGAATCTGAAAGCGGAAGGTATATAAAGGTATATACAACTCAGCCGGGAATTCAAATCTATACAGGATTTTATATTCCTGAATTCACAATTGACGGTAATAAAAGATATGGTAAATATACAGGTGTAGCCATGGAAACCCAACATTATCCAGACTCTCCAAATCACCCCGAATTTCCTTCTACACTGCTTAATCCGGGAGAAAAATACTCTCAGACAACACAGTGGGAAATCGGACAAATAACTATTTAGAGTCATTAGTTTCTGGACAAACTCTATTTAAGTAATAGTATAAAATTTTAGGGACAGGTTTCAATCTGTCCCAGTTTTTACCTTATTTTAGTGCCATTTTAAATAACAATCAGTCAAAATAAAACCAGCAACAAAATTCTATTACATGGAAACTATCATTGATCTCTTTGAAAAAAGTGCTTCCCGCTTTCCTGATAACACGTTTTTAATGGAAAATAAAACCGGCAAATACGAAGGATTAACTTATAAAAAAACCAGAGATGACGTATTATTATTTGCAGCCGGACTTCAATCTATGGGAATAAACAAGGGAGACAGGATAGGCCTTATATCCGAAGGCCGAAATCAATGGCTGATTGCGGAACTGGGGATTCTCTATGCCGGAGCTATAAATGTTCCTTTATCTGTAAAACTTAATGCTGAGACTGAATTAAAATTCAGACTTGAACATTCCGGATGCCGTATGATTATAGTTTCAGAAAGTCAATCTGATAAAATCAATAATAGCCGTGAAAAATTTCCATTCATTGAAAAGGTAATTTATTTAGATAACCAAAAGAAATTAAATAAAAACGACCTGCTTTATAAAGAAGTAAAAGAAAAAGGAACATTGTTCCTAAAAAATAATCAGGAAAGTTTTAAGCAAAGATACATGTCAGTCGGACCTGATGATCTGGCAAACATTTCCTATACTTCAGGCACTACTTCCGACCCCAAAGGCATCATGCTTACGCATATAAATTATGTAAGCAATGTTATTCAGGCCAATACATTAATGGATATTAAAGAAAACTGGAAAACACTTACACTACTTCCATGGGATCATGCATTTGCACACACTGCATGTTTGTATTGTTTTATGATTAACGGAGCATCTATAGCATCATTACAAAACGGGAAAACAGCAATGCAGACTCTGCGAAATATACCCAAAAATATTAAAGAAGTTAAACCGGATATGATGATGAGTGTTCCTGCTTTGGCAAAATCTTTTAAAAAAAATATTGAATCGGGAATACACCAAAAAGGCAAAACAATAGAAAATATTTTTCATCATGCACTAAAAATAGCATATGCTTACAACCAGTCAGGGTTCGATAAGGGGAAAGGATTTTCTTTTATATATAAGCCGATTGTCTCTTTTTACGACAAAATACTGTTTTCAAAAATCAGACAAAACTTCGGAGGTAATCTAAAGCTGTTTATAGGAGGTGGCGCATTACTTGACACCGAACTGCAACGCTTCTTCTACGCCATAGGGATACCTATGTGTCAGGGCTACGGACTTTCAGAATCCGCTCCGGTAATCTCTTCAAACACAATCGGACATATAAAATTCGGATCTTCCGGGAAACTGGTAAAATATCTCGAGCTAAAAATCACTGATAATAAGGGTATAGAATTGCAAACAGGACAACAGGGCGAAATTATGGTTAAAGGGAAAAATATCATGAAAGGATATTGGAAAAATCCTAAGGCTACGAAAGAAACTGTCGTTGATGGATGGCTTCATACCGGAGATATGGGATACATGGACAAAGATGGCTTTTTATATGTACTGGGAAGATTCAAAAGCCTCCTGATTGGAAATGACGGAGAAAAATACAGCCCCGAAGGGATCGAAGAATCAATGGTACATTCTCCTTTCATAGACCAGTGTATGTTATATAACAACCAGAATGCCTATACTATCGGATTAGTTATCCCTAATATTTCCGCCATAAATACTAAACTGAATCATGGAAAAGATCCTTCAGATTATCTAAAAATAATACAAAAAGAAATAAATCAATACAAAAAAGGAGGCACTTTTGAAGGAATGTTTCCCGAAAGATGGCTTCCATCTGCTATAGTTATATTACCTGAAAAATTTACAGAAAATAATCATCTTCTTAATTCCACTATGAAGATAGTTCGTCGTAAAGTTGATCAAAGATTCAAAAAGGAAATTGACTTCGCATATACTCACGAAGCTAAAAATATCGTAAATTCTTTAAATAAAATAAACATAGATAAATTAAAAAAAGAAAATTGAATCAGCAGCTTTCTATTTTGTCAATACTGTTTTTTATAATCAATTTTTAAAAACTCACTTTTAAAATCAGGCTCAATTATTAATCTTATACACTCATAAATTATGACAAACGCACAAAATACAAATTCTAAGTCAAAGAATTTTGTACTTCCTTTAATTATTGTAGGAGTAATGTTTTTTGCAATTGGTTTTGCATTAGGTATCAACTCTTATATTATCCCACTTCTAAAAAAAGCTCTTGATATCTCTTCAGGTGAATCTTATTTAGTTATAACAGCAACTTTTTCAGCCTTTCTGATTTTTGGATATCCAGCTTCAGTAGTAATTAGCAAAATTGGATATAAACTAACAATGGCATTGTCTTTTTTAATGTTTGCAATTGGTTTTTATTTATTTATCCCATCTGCGAAAATGGAAAGTTTACCTCTTTTCTTATTAGCTTCGTTTATTAGTGGTATAGGGAACACCTTCTTGCAAGCTTCTGTTAATCCTTACATTACCATTTTAGGACCAATAGAAAGTGCAGCAAAACGTATGAGTTATATGGGTATTGCTAATAAGTTAGCATGGCCAATTGCTCCCTTATTTTTAGCATTGATAATAGGCAAAAATGTAGAGAATGTTTCACTTATTGATATCAACATACCTTTTTACATTATAATCGGTGTATTTGTCCTTTTAGGTATATTAGCACTTTTTGCAAAACTTCCTGAAGTAAAAGCTGTCGGTGAAGATGAAAATTCTGAGGATGTCTGTTTATATGCTGAAAACAAAACATCTATCTGGCAATTTCCGCACCTATTGTTAGGAGTTCTTGCTTTATTCTTATATGTTGGTGTTGAAACTGTTTCTCTGGGAACTCTTGTTGATTATGCAACCAGTTTGGGTTTGGCTAATGCCGAATATTACGCATGGATTGCTCCAATAGCTATGGTTCTTGGTTACCTCTGTGGCGTTATTTTTATACCTAAATATCTAAGTCAGGCTAAAGCATTGAAAATTTGTGCTGTTACAGCTTTGTTTGGATCACTAATGGTTGTTTTCTCTCCTGAAGAATTATCTATTTACTTTATTTCCTTCATGGCTCTGGGTTGTTCATTAATGTGGCCGGCATTGTGGCCTCTTGCAATGACTGACCTAGGTAAGTTTACTAAAACAGGATCTTCTTTAATGGTTATTGCCATTGTTGGTGGGGCTTTAATTCCAGCTGCCTTCGGTTTTTTGAAAGATGTTTTTGGTGCACAAAATGCTTATTGGATATGTGTTCCATGTTTCCTTTATATTCTTTATTACGGATTAAAAGGATATAAAATCAGAACAAAATAAAATATTACCTAAATTCCGCAGGGAAGTTTCGTAATGAGCATTCAAATAACAATAAATCAGGAAGTAACCCGATTGAAGCATAGCACAGCTATGGTGAATGAGAATTACTTAGTCGTCCCTTAAAAAAGGACTTTTACAAACTTAATACAAAGCTTATAAATAAATTAAAAAATAAAAACAGGCTGCATTGGTATAATTCAATGCAGCCTGTTTTTATATATTATAAATTTTAGTCATTATCCTCATCTTCATCTTCTCCCTTGCCATCAAACTGATAGGGATATTTTTTATCCTTACATGCAGCGAACCAAAGAATCTTATTCAACAAATCATCATTTCCGGCATCAATATGGTCGAACTGAGATTCCATACTTTTTTTGGCATAATGAAGAGCTTTCCCTTTTAAATCGGAAAGTTTTTTATTCATTTCATCAAGAGGTATATTATTTTTAACAGATTTATATTCCTTAAAGTCAGGTATATCCGTAAAACATTCCGTCATTAACGGAGCAATAGCATCCATAATATTCATAGGTGGAATACCAAGAATCTGTTCTATCGTATGTACTATACATGGCTGATTATAGGCAGCATGAACAACTTCTTTTTTTCTTGAATAAGGACTAATAACAAATCCTACAGTACGATAAGCGGAAATATGATCCCAACCTGCCTGAGAGTCATCTTCGGTAACAAAAATAACTGTATTTTTCCAGAAACGACTTTTACTAACAGCTTCAACTATTTGTCCCAATGCAAGATCGTTATCTGCCACCATTGCCCGTGGTGTAGGAAAATTAGGTTTAGTACCTGCCGTATGATCCGCAGGTAAAGCAAGTACCATCAACTCAGGTAACTGATCACCTTCCATTTGTTCATACTTCTTTATCTCCTGGCTAAAAACATCTGCACGAATTACATCCGGAAAACAGTGACTATCATATCCAGGATACTCCTTGCTAAGAATAGGCCTTACATCTGCAATAGTCGTATAATTTGTAAATTTAGGAATATCTCCGCTTAGATAACCTTCATAAAAATCCTTCCATCCATACTTTTTGTGATCAAATTTAGGTATTGCCGCTTCTCCGTAAATTTTTACAGTCTTGTTATGCCTTATCGCATTATTCCATATAAAACCTGTAGGAGCATAAACCAGAGCATCTGTCTGAACATGAGGATATCCTCTGTACCATACACGGACATTTCTTTCCAGATAATCAGTAACTATTGAAGCATCTGTCCATTGATGACCTTCGGCCGAACACTTTCCGGATACCATATAATTATCCATCAAGAGAAAATCATCTGTCAGCTTATGAGTATTTGGAGTAACGTTCTTACCGTAAACACACAAAGTTGATTCGCCTTCTCCCCTTTCTATATCACCTAATATCTGGTCATAAGTTCTGTTCTCTTTTATAATATACAGTACATGTTTAAATACTGAAGGTTCTCCTACTCTTTCAGGAACAGGTCTGGCTGCGACATTCTTTCGTGCGGGAAGCTTAACCGATTGTAACCGTTGTATATTATTTAATACAATTACCTCGCGGTTATATTTTTTAAGCTTTCGTTTATTTGGAACATTAATAACCGAAACTGAAGCCATCAAATAATGTGAATTATAGGCCATAATATTATTTTCTCCCTGTTGCTTTGGAATCCCTGCACCTTTGTACTCAAAATTTGTAACATAAAGTTTCTTCCCTGACAAAACAATTGAAGAAGGATAGGCTCCGGTTGGTATAAATCCTTCCACCTCACTCTTATCATCTTTCCCTTTTACAGAAGATAATTTTCCCAGCCTGACAACGGCTACTGCATTATCCATCCCATCTGCCACATAAAGATATTTTCCATTAGGTGTTATAGCAAGAGCATTTGGAGAATCTCCCCAGAAACAATTAATATCAGGCTGTAATCTCACCGTTATAGTCTCGCATACTTCATCTTTTGTGGTATTAATTACCGATACATTATCACTATTGGCATTTACCACATATATATATTTTCCGTCTGGGGAAACGGCCATATTTCCAGGGTGTAATCCTGTAACAATTTCTTTTAAAAGTTTTCCGTCTGCCGGATCATAAACAGAAACACTTCCTTCTCTTGTAGCACCAGTTCCCGGATCAATACGAGCAGTACCCCATGGTATACCTGCAACATTCGCATCTCCCTGTTCAGGTCTCCGTCCACCCCAGTTAGACACATAAATTTTACCTTTAGTTTCAACTATACCAAACGGTGCAACTCCTGTTGGTTTACTCCATACAACAGATTTATCTTTTGCATTTTTTTTGACTAGTTCACTATTCCCGTTTAAAACAACATATAAATAGTCATTCTGCCCTTCATGTCGCATCAGCATCTGATTAGGAAGCGCATATTTTACCGAATTCAAAGGAGTATAGCTATAATAATCAACCAATTCAGCAGAATGTCCGTTCCATGAAACGCAAATGACATAAGATTTTTTTGAGCCTTCTACACTTAACAAAACCTTTTGTCCGGAATCTTTAACAATCCAGGAAATACCCGCATAAGTACTTTTCACTTTTTTCAGTATTCCACAGGAATTCAATGAAAATTTGTAAACAACACTATCCTTTTTTACATCAATAAAAACTATACTGGTTCTTTCTTCTACTGCAAGCCATTTTCCATCAGGAGAAAGAGAAGCATCCAATGCATGATTTTCAATTTCCGGATTACCAAAAACCAGTTGTTTTCCGGCAGGATTCAATAATCTATTCCATTGTAAATCAGTATTAGGAACAGGTTGTCCCTTTAGATTATAAAAAGTAAAAAAGAAAAAAGAAAAAAACAATATAAACTTCTTCATAGATGCATAATTTAAAATATTTAAAAGAATTATTAATAATGAATTCTGAAAATCAGCTAAAAAGTTAAAGCTCCCAAAACATTTAAGTTATTCCTTAAAGCAATGTAGATAATATGTCAAAAAATAGTAAAACTGGAAAATCTTTCTCTATTGAATGAGATATATTAATATCTGCCTGCCACGTTTACTGGCATAATTTATATATCTTAAACAATACATGATAAGTAAAATAAATTTCGCCTGCACATTATCCAGCAACATCGATTGGAACTCAGGTTGGTTTAATTCGCATAGAAAAATACATTAAGCCAATGAAATCTGACTATTTCAAAGGACAGACAGATGACTCCAACCCGAGCCCCGTTATATACAATCCCTATGGAGAATTGTATATAACGGGGCTATAAAATATAAAAAGCCTGTTTTCTAAAACAGAGTTTTTATATTTTTATTAATTATTCTGTAACAATATCCTTATTAACATTCTTTGAACCGAACATTGCAAAAAAGAAAAGATAAGCGAGACATACTGCAATAACCCAATAGCTTGTCATATAAGATAATAAATCAGCAAGATATCCCTGAAATGCAGGTAATATACCTCCACCACAAACCATTACCATAAAAAAGCCGGATGCTTTAGCCGTATATTTTCCAAGTCCTTCGACAGCAAGATTATATATACTACCCCACATTACCGAAGTACAAAGTCCCCCAATAATAAGAAGCATTATACAAAGAGGAACCTGCGCAATTCCAAAAGAAATATCGGACTGAAATACAGGCATATCAACCATAGAAGTAACTGGTGTATATATAGCAAAAACAACTAAAAAAAACAGAAGACCGGAAACAGCTCCAAGCATTGCCTTACTTGAAATTTTACCTGCTGTAAATCCACCTATTAATCGTCCGATAAGCATAAGGAACCAATATGTTCCAACTACAGATCCTGCTATAGTAGGATCCATAGCAGCCTGATTGGTCATAAACAGATTTGCAATATTAGGAATACCAACTTCAATTCCTACATAAACAAATATAGCTATAACTCCAAAAATATAATGACGGAAAGAAAAATGACTGTATGGATCTTTATTTACGATATCCTTATGCTTAATAGCCACATTTGGTTCAGGGATATCCATAGAAGCAAGAACTATAAATACCAATGCAAAAATCCCCATAGCAATAAACAATGCCGGATTAGCTTTTGCTATTGAACGCATAGATTCATTAGATCCCATAAGATAACCGACAAGTACAGGAGCAATAGTTGCAGCAATAGAATTACATGACCCACCAAATTGCATAAGCTGATTCCCTTTGTTACCACCTCCTCCGAGTGTGTTAAGCATCGGATTAACAACTACATTAAGCATACACATAGAAAATCCTGAAATTAATGCACCTAATAGATATACATAAAAACTTCCGATTATCCCTGAAAGGAATGTAATTCCAACACCCAGGAATCCTACAGATACTGCAGAAAGAGCAGTTTTCTTATAACCGATTTTCTCAAGCATTATTCCTGCAGGAATTCCCATACAGGCATATGCAATAAAATTGGCAAAATTCCCTAACTGAGAAAGAAAATTACTGGCATGAAACTGACTCTTTACTATAACAGCAAAAGGATTCTGAAGACCTGTTACAAACGCTATCATAAAAAATAGCGCAAACATCATTGCAATTGGCAATGCATAATTTTTTTTAGATTGGTTTTCCATTTAATTTATATAAAAGATTATAGATTTTATTCTGACGTTTTAAATATAATTCATTTATTATACAGTTTCTTTCTAATCAAGCAATTTCTAAATTCATTCCATTTAAACGTCTATTCTGTAAAATTACACAATTTTACCAAAAATTGTGTCCGCAAAAATAAATTATTATTAATAATACATACGCAAAATTTTGTTAATTAAAAAAAGGACAATCAAAAAACAGTAGCATACAAAGTTAAAATTAACGCTATTAGAAAACAGTAAATTGCTTTAATAAATATTTTTTATTTTACTTAATATTATCTAATTAGAACAGAAACTCATCAATAACATAAATGATATTAACATATGTTTTATATTATTATGGACTCTTTTAAACAGATAATTATATGAATAAAATTTTAAGGTTATAAATTTTATTTGATTATAGATAGGTCAGATTTCATAATCCTTAAATCTAAAATTAGAATCAAAACCCAAAAAAAGTCGGAAATGTATAAAAACAATACATTTCCGACTTTAAAATTATTTATACCTAAATTTTGCAATAAAATTTCCTATTTAACATTTAAATGGGAATAAATCAAAAAGTAAGCCTATTGAAGCATAACATATGCTATGGTAATTGAAGGTTACTTAGTATTAGACTAATTTAAAATTATTTAAATGCGTAATAGATAATTCCATACAGATTTTAGATTATAACCCATATTACATTTCAACAATAGGTTTATATTTCGGAACTAATGATTTCATTACAATCCAGCCAATCAGATAAGCAACAGCACAAAAACAAAAAACAATAAAGTATCCTGCAGGCTTACCTACAAATCCTAAAAAATGTAACTGTGTAGCACCTGAATATACAAATATTTCACCTGCAGATTTCTGAATAAAAAAAGAACCAAGACCTCCAGCCATTCCGCCGATGCCTGTAATGGATGCAATTACATTTTTAGGGAACATATCTCCAATAGTAGAGAAAAGATTAGCGGACCATGCCTGATGTGCGGCACATGCAATACCAATCAAAACTACAGGAATCCATGGCGAATATACACCAAGCGGCTGTGCAAATAATACAGCCAGCGGGAAGAAAGCAAAAATCAACATAGCACGCATCCTGGCAATATATGGATTCTGACCTGTCTTATTAATAAAAATAGTTGGTAATTTCCCTCCAAAAATTGATAATACAGTAACAATAGCATACAAGGTAAAAATCAATGCCATACCTAAACCATCTGTTGTTTTAATTCCGAATTCCGTAAACAAATAAGAAGGTGTCCAGAACAAGAAAAACCACCAGACACCATCAGTCATAAATTTACCAAATGCAAAAGCCCATGTCTGTCTGTGTTTGAAACATTTCCAGAAAGGAACTTTTTCTTCTTCTTCTTCTTCTATTTTTTCTACTTTAACATTAGTAATTTTTGCATCTGCTTCCTTATCCTGCTCAATGTATGCAAGTTCAGCAGCATTGACATAAGAATTTTCTTTTGGTTTCTTATAAAGGAATACCCAGAATCCCATCCATAAATAACCTAAAGCACCAATTACAACGAATGCCATCTCCCATCCAAAAGCTTTAGCTAACAGCGGAATTGTTAAAGGAGCAGCTAAAGCACCAATAGAAGCACCGGAATTAAATAGAGCTGTACTATATGCACGATCTTTTTTAGGAAAATATTCAGCTGTAACTTTAATAGCAGCAGGAAAACTAGCAGATTCACCAAGAGCAAGTACAATACGCGCACCTAAAAAAGCAAACATACTAACTGTTGATATCATAATGGCCAAATCTCCGGTAGCATTTAATAATTCAGTATGGGTATGTAATCCAACAACATGTTCGGTAATAATACCGCAAAATGCATGAAGAACAGCTCCTGTTGACCATACACCTATAGACCATAAATAACCTTTTTTGGATCCCATCCAATCAATAAATTTCCCGGCAAACAGCATAAATACTGAGTATGCCAAAGAAAAATATGCAGTAATTGTACCATAATTATTTTCATTCCAGTGAAATTCCGGTTTTATAAATTCATCCCATGTCAGGGACAAAACCTGCCGGTCCAAATAGTTAACAGTCAGAGCAGCAAAAAGCATTGCACAAATTACCCATCGGAAATTTGTCATTTTTGAAGTATTCATATTCTATTTCTGATTTAAGTTATTAAAAGTATTATTGGTTAAATTAGTTTATTATTATTTTTCAACTTTCACAAGTTAAGAATTCATTTATTTATTTCATCTTATTTTAGAACGTTATATTTCAAAAAGCAATAAAAAGCAACTTATGAAAGCTAATTTTATTTATTATTTCAATCTTTTAATAATCTCAAATGAACTTTTACAAAGTTCTGTGATCTTATCCCATTCTTTTGCCGCAATAATATCTTTTGGAAACAAATTACTACCCATTCCAACAGCCGAAACACCTGCATTGAACCATCCTTCCAAATTTTCCTTGGTAGGTTTAACCCCCCCTGTAACCATAAGTTTAGTCCATGGCATAGGAGCAACAATATTTTTAACAAAAGCAGGCCCTAGTACACCACCGGGAAAAACTTTAATTAAAGTACAGCCTGCTTCCTGTGCAAAACCTACTTCACTAACGCTTCCACAACCCGGAGAATAAGGTATACAGCGTCTGTTACAAATTTTTGCAACATCCGGATTAAATAAAGGACCTACAATAAAGTTAGCTCCCATCTGCATATACATGCCAGCTGTAGCAGGATCAACAACAGAACCAACGCCCATTACCATTTCGGGACATTCTTTTTCTGCATATTTATAAACTTCGCTGAAAACTTCCTGTGCAAAATCACCTCTGTTGGTAAATTCAAAAGCCCTAACACCTCCTAAGTAACAGGCTTTAACAACCTGTTTTGAAATTTCAACATCTGCATTATAAAAGACAGGAATCATTGGACAATCTCTGATGACTGTCAGTGTATCTAATTTACTAAATCTTTACATATTTATTTTTAATTTAATTAGTGTAGAAAGTTACAGTTTTACCGATTTTCTATCAGAATAAAACTGCAACCTATAACTACTTTTTCTTAATATTTAATTTATAATTATCTGGCTACACGTCCTGAAGCATCACCGTTCATAAGTTTCTCAACTTCATCTACAGTTACCTGATTGTAATCGCCATAGATAGTATGTTTCAGACATGATGCAGCTACTGCAAAATTCAGAGCCTTCTGATCATCTTTATATTTCAGCAATCCACAGATCAGTCCTCCCATAAATGAATCTCCTCCGCCTACTCTGTCAACAATATGTGTAATCTGATAAGTTGGTGCAGTATATAATTTCTTTCCGTCCCAAAGAACTCCTGACCAGGTATTATGATTGGCGTTAATAGAACCTCTTAAAGTAGTAATTACTTTTTTACAACGCGGGAAACGTACCATTATCTGTTTTGAAACAGATTCATATGCAGCACCATTTATTTTACCGCCTGTTACATCTACTCCCTCGGCTTTTATACCCAGAACTTTTTCCGCATCTTCTTCATTACCCAATATAACATCACTGCATGCAACAATTTCAGGCATAACATCCATTGCTGTTTTTCCGTATTTCCAAAGATTTTTTCTGTAATTCAAATCACAGGAGACTGTTATTCCTTTTTCATTTGCCTTTTTAACAGCTTCCAGACAAACATCAGCAGCTCCCTGAGAAACAGCCGGAGTAATTCCTGTCCAGTGAAACCATTCTGCACCTTCGAATACAGTATCCCAGTCTATCATTCCAGGTTTAATGTCCGCAAACGAAGAATAAGCCCGGTCATAAACAACCTTACTTCCCCTTGTTACGGCTCCTGATTCAAGATAATATATACCAACCCTGTCACCGCCTTTGGCTATATAATCTGTTCCTACTCCATATTTATGTAAATCCATAAGACATGCGCGTGCAATATCATTCTCAGGCAAACGGGATATAAACTCTACAGGAAATCCGTAATTAGCCAGTGATACAGCTACATTTGCTTCACCTCCGCCAAAAGTAGCAGAAAGCATATTGGACTGGGAAAAACGAAGATAACCCGGAGTTGCCAAACGTAACATAATTTCTCCAAATGTTACAATTTTTTCATTCATAGTATTATTTTAAAACAAATAATTTCTGATTATAATTTTACAACAAAATTAAAGATCTATTTTGGATACTCTTTATTTTATTAGATAAATCATAAAACACAGAAACTATTCGTTTTAGAATAATACCCGAAATTCTAAAGGAATTATTTGTTACGCATCTATATAACATCAAATTATTTGTTATACTATATAATCCTAAATCATCATAAAATACAATGGCTAAATAGATTTGTTTTCTAGTTTATTGCCATTTGAATGCTCATTAAAAACTTTCCATTAGAAATTCAGGTAATCTATTTCTATACTTTAAAAATTGAAATAATTTTTAGCATTATTATAGCTAATATTCTCAACCATTTTTCCAAGCAAATCCATATCATCTGGAATTTCTCCGTTTTCAACATCATTGCCTAATAAATTGCATAATGTACGACGGAAACATTCATGACGTGAATATGAAAGGAAACTTCTTGAATCTGTAAGCATACCAATAAAGCGGCTCAATAATCCCATATTTGAAAGAGCATTCATTTGTTTTTCCATACCATTTTTTTGATCAAGAAACCACCAACCTGAGCCATACTGT
>Ga0172378_10003859_pt1 | contig 14104 bp, 9 predicted proteins | sample GrowelOW332metaG_FD_119755 | JGI IMG/M metagenome (GOLD analysis project Ga0172378, IMG submission 119755) | Groundwater microbial communities from an aquifer near a municipal landfill in Southern Ontario, Canada - Pumphouse #3_1 metaG | ecosystem: Environmental > Aquatic > Deep subsurface >... | reverse complement strand
TGATATACAGCGCTGAAACTTCGCCATTGAAACTTGGATAAGAAAAAGAAGGCTGCTACATAATCTAGAAACCAACGCCAACGCATCACTCTCTTATATGAAGCTTGTGACAAATTCTTATATAGCATCAATTGATTATTTCGGAAATTAAGATAGACTTTACGGGAAGAACCATAAGGTAGAGAACCTCCGCCCCAATGATATATGACACTTTGGGGGATACACGCAAAAGTGTAACCGGCATTGGCCAATCTCCAGCAAAGGTCTATTTCTTCCATATGAGCAAAGAAATTAATATCAAACCCTCCTTGTTCATTGAAACAGTTACTTCTAATAAGCATACATGCCCCACTCGCCCAATTGCATTGAATCGGCACGTCATATTGCCCGTGGTCTGCTTCTACAGAAGTAAAAACACGACCTCGGCAATAGGGATATCCTAAGTAATCAACAAAACCACCAGATGCTCCCGCATGTTCAAATAAAGTCCGATCTCTGTCACTAAGAATTTTTGGCTGTACTGCAGCGCACTCGTCATGAACATCTAGATATTCTACAAGTGGTTCCAAAAAATGAGGCGTAACGGCCACATCACTATTGAGTAACAAAAAATAGTCTGATTTCTTCTCAATTTGCAATTGGAATAATCCACGATTATACCCTTCGGCAAAACCATAATTTTCGTCTAATTTAATCAAATGTACCTGTGGAAATGTGGTTTGAAGCATCTCACAAGAATCATCTGTTGAGCCATTATCTACGACATAGATTGCTCTACCCATAGTTCCTTCGTCAATTACCGAACCGATACTTGTCATTAAATCAGTATCCAGAGTCTGTTCGATGAGTGTAGGTAAGTACTTTTTGAGAAGTGATGACCCATTCCAATTAAGTATGACAATAGCTACTTTCATTACATTAAGGTTTTACTATTTCACCTTGTAAACTGTGATTATCTTCGGCTATTTCACCTAGACTAACATGTACTAAATGGTTGTCTAATGCATCTTTAATAGGGAATTCAACTCGGATATAGTTTTCAGTAAAACCATGCATCATACTATCCCCTCGACGACTATGTTCAATAAGTACATGCATGTCTTTCCCTACAAACTGTTTGTAAAATGCAATACGTTTCTCTTCACTTATTTCTAACAAAACTTTGCTACGATGCTGCTTCTCCTGAGGAGATACTTTATATTCAATGTGTAATGCACTGGTTCCAGGTCGTTCTGAATAACTAAAAACATGAAGTTGAGTGATATCTAATCCTTTGATAAAGGATACAGCTTGATCAAAATATTCTTGAGTTTCACCACGTGTACCGACAATGACATCTACTCCAATAAAACAATGTGGAATAAGTTTTTTGATTAGTGCGATACGACTCGCAAAAAGTTCGGTATCATAACGGCGATGCATTAATGATAATACTTCATCACAACCTGATTGCAAAGGGATATGAAAATGCGGCATAAAACGTTTTGACTTAGCACAAAAACGAATAATATCTTCACTAAGAAGATTCGGTTCTATGCTAGATATACGATATCTTTCAATGCCCTTAACCTCATCCAACGCTTGGATTAGTTCTAAAAAAGTCTCTCCTGTACTACGTCCAAAGTCTCCTATATTAACTCCTGTCAAGACAATTTCTTTCCCTCCTTTTTGAGCGACTTCTTCAGCTTGTTTTACTAACGAAGCAATGGTACCATTACGACTTTTTCCTCTTGCTAAAGGAATCGTACAGTAAGTACAATAGTAATCACATCCATCTTGAACCTTGAGGAAGTAACGGGTACGGTCTCCACGTGAACAACTAGGAATAAAATGGTTAATATCTTTTAGTTTGCTATATAGCAGTTCAGTAGGTTCATTTTCTGAACTATGCTTATGCAAATCACCCAAATGATTTATTAACTGGTCTTTTTGGTCTGCTCCCAATACAAGATCAACTCCAGGAAGAGAGGCTACCTTTTCTGGTTTTAATTGCGCATAACAACCAGTTACAGCGATAAATGCATGAGGATTTCGTCGTCTTAGTTTACTGATTGCTTGACGACATTTTTTATCTGCTACTTCTGTAACGGAACAAGTATTGACAACAACCAAGTCAGCTTCTTCTCCGGACTTTACAGTTCGAAATCCGACTTCACACAAAGCTTGGGCTATTGTGGATGTTTCAGCAAAATTTAATTTACATCCAAGGGTATAATAAAGTGCCTTTTTGTCCTGAAATACACTCTTATCTATCATAATATATCGTTTTTCTTTTTTTTATGGCAGCAAAGGTAGCGTATTTATCAAGAAAAACCTACTTTTGCACAAGATACAAGATTACGTGCATCAAAATAGCGCAATGATAAAAGAAAATTTCATTAAATTATACGAGAGTAGCTTCCGTGACAATTGGGAATTACCTTGCTATACTGATTGGGGAACTCCAGTTAGTTATTCATACGGTGAGGTAGCTATAGAAATAGCTAAACTTCATCTTTTATTTAAAAAATTAGGATTCAAACGTGGCACAAAAATCGCTTTATTAGGAAAAAATAATGCTCGTTGGTGCATAGCTTATATGGCTACGATTACTTACGGAGCTGTTATTGTTCCTATATTACAAGACTTCCCCCCAGCAGATATACATCATATTATTACTCACTCAGAATCTAAATTACTTTTTGCATCTGAGAGTCTTTGGGATCAGTTGGATGCGAATGATATGCCTGACCTTAGAGGAGCACTCGCTTTTGAAGAGTACAGACCTCTTTTTGAAAGAGGAAATAAGCTGATGACAGACTTTCAAAATAACGTTGACGGCATCCTGCAAAAAGAATACGCTGAAGGATATAAGAAAACAGATATCAATTATACTAATTTGGATAATGATAAAGTGATGCTTCTCAATTACACTTCTGGGACTACTGGATTTAGTAAAGGAGTGATGCTTACAGGCAATAATTTAGCCGGAAATGTAACATTTGGCATCCGTACCGAATTACTTGTTCGTGGAGATCGAATCTTGTCTTTCCTACCACTTGCCCATGCTTTTGGATGTGCTTTTGACTTTCTTACTGCTACAGCTGTAGGTGCTCATGTCACATTGTTAGGTAAAACACCTTCTCCTAATATCTTACTCAAGGCTTTTTCTGATGTTAAACCATCATTGATTCTTTCGGTCCCTTTGGTTATAGAAAAAATATATAAAAACGTCATAGTACCTTTACTTAAGAAACGTACTATGCGTTGGGCATTAAGTGTCCCTATGCTAGATTCTCAAATCTATGCACAGATTCGTAAGAAGTTGGTTGATGCTATGGGTGGTGAATTTAAAGAAATTATTATCGGTGGAGCTGCTCTGAACCCAGAAGTAGAACAGTTCTTCTATCGTATCAAATTTCCATTTACTATTGGTTATGGCATGACAGAGTGTGGACCACTAATTAGTTATAGCTCATGGGATGAATTCAAAGCCTCATCATCGGGTAAAATTCTTGATATCATGCAAGTTCGTATCGTCAGTGATGATCCATACACAAAACTTGGAGAAATTCAAGTTTACGGCGAAAATGTTATGTCTGGTTATTACAAGAATAAAGAAGCGACAAAAGAGGTGTTTACTGAAGATGGCTGGTTCAAAACAGGAGATCTTGGTACAATCGATGTATATGGAAACATCTACATTCGTGGACGTAGCAAAACAATGATTCTTACTGCTAGTGGACAAAATATATTCCCTGAAGAAATAGAGAGTCGACTCAACAATATGCCATTTGTACATGAAAGTTTGATAGTAGAGCGTAAAAGCAAATTGGTTGCTTTGGTCCATCCTGACATAGACTTACTTAAATCTCTCGAACAATGTAGTGCTAATCGTGTTCAAGAACTAATGGATGAAAATCTAAAAGAGTTGAACCGCCAAGTTGCTAATTACGAGCGTATTTCAAGAATTGAATTAATGAAGGATGAATTTGCTAAAACTCCGAAAAAGAGTATCAAGCGTTTTCAATATGAAGAAGGATATGTTCCCAATGATGAGGAAAGGAAATAGAACAAAAGGATAAAAGACTCAGACTATAAGTTTGAGTCTTGAGTTTTATCCACTCTCTCTACTTCTTCTTTCATTTTATTTTTCGCTTCATCCACAGCTTCTGTTTTAGTTTCGTCTGTTGCTTTTACAGCAACTTCATCCACTGTTTCTACCTTACTTTTATCTTTAGACTGAACCGTATCTTTTCTCCAGCTAATCCTCTTCAATAAAATTTCATCGTTGAGGTCTTCATGATTCGGTAAAACAGAAAGACACCATTGATATTTGACGGCAAGAACTCTTGTAGCAAAGACAGTAATACCACAAGCTAATTCACAAATTCCTATTGGCAAGCCTAAGTAAGCTAATCCCCACCATACAATACCCCCATTAACACAAGCAATAGCATAAATCTCTTTGTGAAATATTAAAGGGATTTCATTGATAAGGACATCACGTATCACCCCACCGGCAGCACCACCGAGACAACCCATTCCAATGGCTACCCAAAAAGGATAACCCATATCTAGCGATTTCTCCATTCCTACAATAGTGAATAGAGCTAAACCAAGAGTATCGAAGAAAAAGAAGGTATTGTTGAGATGGACGAGCAAACGACTAAAAAGACGTACCCACAATACGGAAAGTATAGTAAGGATGATGTATAAAGGATTTTCTAACCAGAAAGGAGGAACCCCAAGAAGGAGATCTCTGATTGTTCCACCACCACAGGCGGTAGCAAAACCAACGACAATCGCTCCAAACCAATCAAATCTTTTGGCAGAAGCTAAACGAATACCAGAAATAGCAAAAGCTATTGTTCCGAGAATTTCTATTATTTGGACAAAGCTGAGCATTTAATTCTTCTTTTTTTGCAAAGTAAGCAATATTAATCGAGATTTGTGTATTTTTACAGCCAATATGAATATGAAAAAATTAATTTTACTTATAACTGCAATTGTTTTAGGTTGTGGTATTAATATCTTCGCACAAGGTGCTGCAGTAAGATGGATTTCAGGTGTAGTCAAAGATGCAACTACTAATGAAAAACTATCTTTTATAACTGTACACTATGAAGGGACAGGAGTTGGTAATATCACCGATAACGGTGGTAATTATAAAATAGAACGTAGAATAGGTAAACAATGGGAACAGCTCACTTTTTCTGCAGTAGGATACCGTACTCAGGTAATTAAACTATCTCCTAATCAACGTATTTTGGATGTAGATTTAGTCCTTGATAATATCCAATTGACAGAAGTGATTATCAAACCTCAGAATGAGCGCTATCGTAGAAAGGATAATCCTGCAGTTGCTCTCATGAAGAATGTAATCAAACATAAGAGAGGTCAGATGCTTGAGCAAAAAAATTATTATTCGTACAATAAGTATCAACGAATGAAAACATCACTCAATGATATCACCCCTGAACGATTGAATAGTCCTTTATTCCAGAAATATAAGTTTCTTGGAGAGCAAGTAGAAGAATCATCTTCGACTAATAAAAAGATACTTCCTCTATCTTTATTGGAAACAGTACAAAAAGTCCTTTATAGAAAAGACCCAGAAAAGAGACAAACAATTACTTTGGGTAAGAAGTCTAATGGGTTGCAAGATTTTTTCTATACCGGGAATTCATTCAGCACCATCATTAATGATGTCTTTGCTGACATCAACATATATGATAATAGTATCCGTTTGTTACAAAGACGTTTCGTTAGTCCAATTGCAGATGAAGCAGTCACATTTTACAAGTACTACATAATGGATACCATACGTGTGGAACAAGATAGTTGTATCCACTTATCTTTTGTCCCTTATAACTCACAAGATTTTGGATTTACTGGGCATCTCTATATTCTTAAAGATTCGACCTATGCAGTAAAACGATGTACAATGAATCTACCTATCAAAACAGGAGTCAATTTCATTGAGCATATGGATATCAAGCAAGATTATATGCAACAACCTAACGGATTATGGGCATTGAAAAACGATGAAATGACTGCTGCATTATCTCTCGATGACCGTTGGCAAGGAGTAGAAGTACGACGAACTACCACCTATAGCAATTATGATTTTAACCCCATTCCAGAATCTTCATGGAAGGATACACAACTGAAAGATATAACAGTTCAAGGAGCTAAATATAAGGATGATCCTTTCTGGAATTCACACCGTGTGAATCCTCTGACCAAATCGGAAATGAATATGGAGAAATTTGAGGAACAAATTCGCCATACTCCTCAATTTGGTCTAGTCATGTTTGGAATGAAATTGCTCGTTGAGAATTATTTAGAGACTGGAAATAAAAAGAATCCAAGTAAATTTGATATTGGACCTGTTAGTTCTATGATTAGTGGAAATGAAGTAGAAGGGACCAGATTACGTCTAGGAGGGAATAGTACTCCTGCATTGGATGACCGTCTATTCATGAGTGGTTATGCTGCATATGGAATAAAAGATGAAAAATTGAAATACTCTGGAAGAGTCCAATATTCATTCCACAATTGCAATGAATTTTTTTGGGAATTACCCGAGCATTATATTGCTCTAAATTACATGTACGATGTAAAGTCACCTCAGGAGAAATGGTCCAAGCCTCGTGACGAAAGTATATTTGCGTCTATTAATACTTCACCTGTAGATCAGTTGAGTTATGTCAAAGATGCAAAAGCTATCTATAAATGGGAATCAGAAACTGGATTCTCGTACAATATAATGGGAAGATGGCGTAATGATAAATCTGCTGGTGCATTACATTATATCTTGAATAATGAAAAGGGCACTGAAATTACTGACTTCACAACTTCAGAAATAGAGCTCAGTTTACGCTATGCTCCTGATGAAAAATTAATGCTCACAAAAGAACGTCGTAAAGAGATACAGCATGATGCCCCTATCTTTTCTCTTAGTCACTCGCATGGTTTCAAAGGAATCTTGGGTAGTGATTACAAAACAGATCGTACAGATTTAAGTATAGAATCTCGTTTCTGGCTAGGCAGATGGGGACGTTTGGATTTACTCATCGGTGCTGGTGCAGAATGGAATAAAGTTCCATTTCCTCTATTAGATATGGCACCAACCAACACTGATTATTCTACTCAACATGGCAACTTCAATTTAGCCAATAACATGGAGTTCTTAAGTGACCGCTATGCTTCTGTCATGGTTTATTATGACCCTAATGGTCGTTTTTTAAATCGTATTCCACTCCTCAAAAGATTAAAGTGGAGAGAAATTTTCAGTTTCAAAAGTTATTGGGGAGATCTAACCGATAAGAATAATCCTTACAAATCTAATGGTTTATTTAATTTTCCAGTCAGAGATGAAGAAATATCTAGTTTCATTTTAGAACCAGATAGACCTTATATCGAAGCAAGTATTGGTATTTATAACATATTTAAATTGTTAAAAGTAGAATATATACATCGCTTTTCTTATCTTGACAATCCAAACATAAGCAAAAATGGTGTTCGATTTGCTATCGATTTACAGTTCTAAAATAACTAAATTATGTCACAACCCTTAGCAGAAAGACTTAGGCCAAAATCACTAAATGGCTATATAGGCCAACAACATCTTGTAGGACCTAATGCTGTGCTCAGACAAATGATTGATGCTAAACGTATCAAATCATTTATTCTTTGGGGACCCCCAGGAGTAGGCAAAACTACATTGGCTCAAATCATTGCAGCACAACTAAATACACCTTTCTATACGCTTAGTGCTGTGACCAGTGGAGTAAAAGATGTACGTGAAGTGATAGAAAAGGCGCGACATAACCGTTTTTTTGATTCACCGAGCCCTATTTTATTTATTGATGAAATTCATCGGTTTTCAAAATCTCAGCAAGATTCATTGCTTGGGGCAGTAGAAACAGGAATAGTCACTTTAATTGGTGCTACTACAGAAAATCCTTCATTTGAGATTATTCGTCCTCTACTTTCACGCTGTCAACTATATACACTGAAGCCTCTTGAAAATGAAGATTTACTATCATTACTTCACACGGCTATCAGTACGGATTCAATTTTGAAAGAGCGCAATTATCAAATCGACGAGACAGAAGCCATGCTTCGCTTTTCTGGTGGAGATGCCCGTAAATTATTAAACATACTTGAATTACTTACTGAGTCTTCTCTTGAAAATCCAGTAGTAATCAATGATAAAATTGTCACCGAAAGATTACAGCAAAACCCCTCAGCTTATGACAAAGGGGGAGAGATACACTATGATATAGTATCTGCCTTTATCAAATCAATACGTGGCAGTGACCCTGATGCGGCTATCTATTGGTTAGCTCGAATGATTGAAGGTGGTGAAGATCCTAGTTTCATTGCTCGAAGATTGGTTATATCTGCATCTGAAGATATAGGATTAGCTAATCCGAATGCAATGCTAATAGCTAATACATGCTATGAAACGGTACTTAAAATTGGATGGCCCGAGGGTCGAATTCCATTAGCAGAAGCTACCATATATCTAGCAGCTAGTCCAAAAAGTAATAGCGCTTATCTCGCAATTAATCAGGCTATTGCCCTTGTTAAAGAAACTGGTAATTTGCCAGTTCCCATGCATCTACGAAATGCACCTACAAAAATGATGAAAGAATTGGGTTATGGTGCTGATTATAAATACAGTCACAATTACCCAAATAATTTTGTACAACAGCAATTTCTACCAGATGATTTAAAACAACTACGGTTGTGGATTCCTCAAACCAATCCTCAAGAATTGAAACAAAAAGAACGGATAGACAATTGGTGGAAAGGATATAAAAAAGGATAAAGAAATAATTCTTTTTTGTATTTAGTGGCAAAAAAAAAAGAATAAATATTTATGAAGAAAAAAGTAGTAATCTTAGAAGGATCATCATATAACCATAATGATTTATCATGGGCTAAGTTAGAAGAAATCTGTAATCTAACTATTTATCAAAAGACTAAACCTGAAGAGGTCCTAGAGCGCTCGAAAGGATTCGAAATCATCATTACAAACAAAATTGTTTTTACTGAAAAAATAATGGAGCAATTACCCGAATTAAAATATATAGGTGTAGGTGCCACTGGTTATAATGTTGTCGATTTAGATGCAGCTAGATCACACGGTATCATCGTCAGTAATATTCCTGCTTATAGTACCAATTCTGTGGCACAGTTAACTTTTGCCCATATTTTGAATATATATAGTCAAGTAGGTCTCCATAACGAATTAGTCAAACAAGGAGAATGGCAATCTCGTGGTGAGTTTAGTTTCGTTCAAGGAAGCATTTTCGAGTTAACTCATAAGAAAATCGGTATCGTAGGTTATGGAAGTATAGGTAAAGCAGTTGCAGACATTGCTCATTCTTTTGGAATGAACGTATTTGTATATAGTAGTAAAGAAGTTACTGAACTGCCAAAATGGGTAACAAAAATGACATTAGACGATTTGTTTAGTAGCTGTGATATTATCTCTCTCCATTGCCCCATGACTCCTGATACAGCAAAGATGGTTAGTTACTCTAGATTAGTAAAAATGAAATCTTCTGCTATCCTCATTAACACGAGCCGTGGTGGACTTATTGATGAACCAGCATTGGCACAAGCACTCAACAATCAACTATTGTATGCTTATGCTACAGATGTCATGACAGATGAACCGCCAGCAAATGAAAATCCTCTACTTAAGGCAAGAAATTGCTACATAACTCCTCATCTTGCATGGGCTACAAAAGAAGCTAGATCTAGACTAATCAATATTTTGATCAAAAATATCCAAACTTATATAAATGAAAGCCCCATTAATGTAGTGAGTTAACTTACTCACCATATTTTAATCAACATGTGATAATAGTACCACTGATAGTTTTCAGCTATAAAAAGAGGCCCTCAAGACAAGAATAATTATTCCATCATGAGAGCCTTTTTTATATAGAAATCAGATTTTTATTTATCTGAATACATCTCTTTATAATAATTCTCGTATTCTCCAGAAGTAATACGATCCATCCATTCTTGGTGTTCAAGATACCAACGCACAGTTTCTTCAATACCTTCTTCAAACTGCAAACTAGGTTCCCATCCCAATTCCTTTTTAAGTTTATTACTATCGATAGCATAGCGCAAATCATGACCTGCTCTATCTTTTACGTAAGTAATTAGTTTATCAGATGAACCAGGAACATGGCCAAGCAAACGATCAACCGTCTTGACAATTATTTTTATCAAATCAATATTCTTCCATTCATTGAAGCCACCAATGTTGTAAGTCTCTGCAATTTTTCCTTTGTGAAAAATGAGATCTATGGCGCGAGCATGGTCTACTACGTACAACCAATCACGTACATTGACTCCTTCTCCATAAACAGGAAGAGGTTTCTGATGACGAATATTATTAATAAATAATGGAATTAATTTCTCTGGGAACTGATATGGGCCATAGTTATTGGAGCAGTTAGTGACAATAGTGGGCATTCCATAAGTATCATGAAAAGCTCTCACAAAATGATCACTACTAGCTTTACTTGCTGAATAAGGAGAATGTGGATCATAACTCGTCGTTTCGGTAAAGAAAGTGCCAGCATGTTCAAGAGAACCATATACTTCATCAGTAGAAATATGATAGAAACGTTTTTCCTCATAATTATCTTTCCAACATGCGTTAGCAGCTTGAAGCAATGAAAGAGTACCCATCACATTGGTTTGAGCAAAAGTGAAAGGATCTTTAATACTTCTGTCAACATGACTTTCTGCCGCAAGATGAATCACTCCATCAATCTGATACTGTTTGAATAATTCAAGTACAGTCTCATAATCACAAATATCTGCTTTGATAAAAGTATAATTTGGATTCGTTTCTACATCTGCTAAATTAGCTAAATTACCAGCGTAAGTCAATTTATCAAGATTGATAATATGATAATCAGGATATTTCTTTACAAACAATCTGACCACGTGATTGCCAATAAAACCAGCACCACCAGTAATCAGGATATTTCTTTTGAATTTCATATAATTAATTTTATTTTATAATCAGCATTGACTATTGTCTTTACTGAAAAATGTTTTTATTAATTTAAGGATGCTCAGTGTAAATCAATCGTTGCAAATACTGACCATATTGATTTTTCTTCATTGGTTCAGCAAGTAACAAGACTTTGTCAGCATCAATCCATCCACTATTATAAGCAATTTCTTCCAAACAAGCGATTTTCAATCCCTGTCTCTTCTCCAAGACTTCAATAAATGTAGAAGCTTCAGACAACGAATCATGAGTACCAGTATCTAACCAAGCAAAACCTCTACCAAGAGGTCTAACCAGTAAATCAGTTCGTTCAAGATAAGTTTGATTTACAGTAGTGATTTCAAGTTCACCACGAGAAGAAGGCTTAATCTTAGCTGCTATATCTACTACATTATTAGGGTAGAAATAAAGCCCAACAACCGCATAATTAGACTTAGGAGATTCAGGCTTTTCTTCTATAGATATACAACGTCCATCAGATGCGAATTCTGCCACACCATAACGATTTGGATCACTAACCCAATAGCCAAACACAGTTGCCTTTTTCTGCTTTTCTACATCAGATACAGCACGATAAAGCATCTCGGAAAATCCTTGACCATAAAAGATATTATCACCAAGAATCAAACAGACATCATCATCTCCAATAAATTCACATCCGATAATAAAAGCTTGTGCTAATCCATCTGGTGAAGGTTGTTCCGCATAGGAAAGATTAATCCCATAATCAGATCCATCACCGAGTAATCGTTGAAATCCAGGCAAATCATAAGGAGTAGAAATAACTAAAATATCCCGTATCCCTGCTAGCATAAGCACGGATATGGGATAATATATCATAGGTTTATCAAACACAGGGAGAAGCTGTTTGCTTACCCCCTTTGTGATTGGATACAAACGAGTACCAGACCCGCCTGCTAAAACGATACCTTTCATAAAATTATTTGATTGGAGTCTGAGCCAAAGTAGCTACTAGAAATTCCCAGAATTTAGTTACAGAAGGAATATTTGCTTTTTCATCAGGAGAATGAGGAGAACGCAAAGTAGGACCGAAACTAATCATATCCAAACCTGGTTTGTTAGCACCTATGATACCACATTCAAGTCCAGCATGAATAACTTTCACAGCTGGTACTAGACCAAATTGACCTTCATAACTCTTCTTCATAGCTGCTAAAATAGGAGAATCCACATTTGGATCCCAGCCACTATAACTGCCAGTAAGTACAACTTTGAAACCAGCCATATTGAAACAACTTTCTAAGCTAGTAGATAAATATTCTTTCATACTTTCGCTTGAACTACGAGCCAATATCTGAATATTAGCCTTACCATCTGCTAATTCTACAATAGCAAGATTACTAGATGTTTCTACTGTTTCTGGAATAGTAGGAATCATACGAGTTACCCCGTTTTGACAAGCAAATATAGCATCAACAAAATTATCTTGAATCTCTTCCGGAACTTGTTCAGCTGCATGAGCAACTTTAGTGACAGTCAAAGAAATAGGAGTTTCGATAGTAGCAAATTCTTCATTGAATAGTTTTTCGCAATAAGCAGCTAATTCAATAATTTCTTTTTCATTTTCGGCAGGAATTGAAAGAACAACTTCACATTCACGAGGAATAGCATTACGCATATTGCCACCACTCCAACTAACCAATCGAGCTTCATCAGTAGCAATCGTTTCACGAACCATACGAACCATCAACTTATTAGCGTTAGCACGGCCAGAGTTTATTTCCATTCCTGAGTGTCCTCCGCGAAGTCCTTTGAGTGTAAGTTTTAAAGAGATATCCTCTTCGTCAGTAGCAACTGGTTTATATTCCATTGATGCAGTTACATCTACACCTCCCGCACAACCGATATACAATTCACCTTCATCTTCCGAATCAAGGTTAAGAAGAATTTCTCCTTTTATTTCATCAGGTTCCAGACCGAAAGCGCCAAACATACCAGTTTCTTCGTCAGTAGTAAACAATGCCTCTAGAGGTCCATGAGGCATTTCTTTATCCTCCAGCACTGCCATGATAGCAGCTACACCAAGCCCATTATCAGCACCGAGAGTAGTCCCTTTAGCTTTTAGCCAATCACCATCAACAAAAGTTTGGATAGGGTCTTTTTCAAAATCATGTTCGACATCGTTATTCTTTTGAGGTACCATATCCATATGAGATTGCAAAATAACCCCTTTACGATTTTCCATACCAGGAGTAGCAGGTTTTCGAATAATGACATTACCAGTTTTATCTATAATAGATTCAAGTCCTAGATTCTCACCAAAGGAAATTAAGAACGTTGAAATCGGTCCCATGAATCCTGATGGACGTGGGATTTGATTTAATTTATGGAAGTTAGCCCATACACATTTTGGGCTTAAATCTTGAATTTCTTTCATGTTTTTTTTTGTTAAAGATTAATGTTTACGACTCTCAACAAATTTAGTGTTTTTTCTTCTAAATTGCAAAGCTATCATGCTAAATATTCCGAGTAAAATGACAAGTAAAGTCTGTAATCCATGCACAATAAGTGCGAAAGCTGCAGCATCTACCCCATCTACTCCATAAAGAATCAGACCAGATATTATTGCAAAATGCCAAGGACCTGCCCCATTTGGTGTAGGGACTAATACAGCAAAACTTCCTGCTACAAAAAGCAGTAATGCTGCGCCTAGGCCAAGTGAAGAAGTAAACGAGAAACAATAAAAAGTCAGACTAAAATGGAAAAAATAACAAGCCCAAATACCGATTGTGTAAAGAATATAGAGAGGACGATTTGTCACTTTAGCCACACTCAACAACCCATCGCGCATCTGAAATATCTTTTCTTTGATTTTTTTTCCTAGACCTATATAATGAAAGATGAGAAAGCACAGCAATGTTATGAACAGCACTCCGCTAATGAGTAAAATCAACTTTTGACCAGAAAAAAGAGAAGTACTATTTTCAATAGATACCCCTGTGTTTTCAAGAAAAGTCATTAACGTATTAAATTGGAAAAAAACAGATGCTAAAACAAAAATAAAGGAACAAATCATATCGATTATGCGTTCCGTTACGACCGTTC
>Ga0172378_10003858_pt1 | contig 14104 bp, 6 predicted proteins | sample GrowelOW332metaG_FD_119755 | JGI IMG/M metagenome (GOLD analysis project Ga0172378, IMG submission 119755) | Groundwater microbial communities from an aquifer near a municipal landfill in Southern Ontario, Canada - Pumphouse #3_1 metaG | ecosystem: Environmental > Aquatic > Deep subsurface >... | reverse complement strand
CGGTGACACCGGTTCTTTATATAAGAATGGAGAATTGATAGACGATAATTATTTTAATGGTGAACCCATGTCTATAGCACTCAATCATTTTGTTGGTAATAAAGCACAACGTTTCTTGTTCCAAATCGTTCCTTATCGGCCTCAACTTAAAATATATTTGAGCCCCAAAGCAAAAAAAGAACTGAGTGTAAAGAACATTAACAATGTGAAATTTGTTAAGATCGAAGCGCAATACGATATCAAAATTCAAATTAATAACGACTAATTTTTTAATTTATAACCGATGAATCACAATATTATAAAGAACAAAATTCTTTTATTAGCCATTTCGTTTTTATTCATTACTGTTCCGGCAATATCAAATCCTTTTTCGCTTTATGATTTAATCTGTGAAGAGCAAGAAAATCCGATAGGAATTGACAACACCATTCCACGCTTTAGCTGGAAAATTGAAAGTATCGAACGCGGTTTCACTCAGTATGCTTACCGGATCATCGTTTCTTCATCCCCTGATATGCTCGAAAAAGAGAACCTGTGGGACAGTGGGAAAGTGAAATCTTCACAATCCATCCTTATTCCATACAACGGCAAAAAATTGATGGCCTCGACTACCTACTATTGGAAAGTCCGTTCATGGAATCAATCGGACGAAGCATCAGATTGGAGTAATATCGGTCACTTTACAATGGGACTTCTATCACCCGGCGACTGGGGCGGCGCAAAATGGATATCAATGGATAAAGACGATGATAGCCAACGGGTTGTGCCGGCAATTGCTTATCCCCAACTAAAATCTTTCATAAAAACAAGAGAAGCGGACCAAACAAAGAATCCGCAATTCCGAAAAGAATTCAGCATCGACAAACCTATCAAAAGAGCTCTTATCTCTATATCCGGGCTCGGACAGTTTGATTTATTTCTGAATGGGGAAAAAGTGGGAAACCACTTTCTCGATCCGGGATGGACTGACTACGATAAATCTGTTTTATATGTCACTTTTGATGTGACCGATAAATTGTCTAAAGGAAATAACGCCATAGGTGTAATGCTCGGAGGCGGATTTTATCATACTCCGCAAAAACGTTATTTAAAATTATACAGCATATTCGGCGCCCCGAAAATGAAGATGAATCTTCGCATCGAATATACGGATGGGATAATAGCCGAAATCATATCAGATAAGACATGGAAGGCAAGCGAAAGTCCGATTTCTTTTTCAAGTATCTATGGCGGAGAAGACTATGAGGCCACACGGTATCAAAAAGGATGGATGTTGCCGGGCTTCGACGACAGGAATTGGCATAAAGTAAATACATCAAAATTCAATGTACCGATGTATTCTCAAAATTACGCGCCGATCAGGGTACGACAAATCTTATCTCCGGTAAATATCTTCAAAAACAAAGACGGCAATTGGATTTATGATTTCGGACAAAACGCATCGGGCATATTCCGCCTAAAGATAAAAGGGAAACAAGGACAATCGGTCACCCTGCGACCGGCAGAATTATTGGACAACGAAAACAGGGCCGACCAACATTCTTCGGGTAGCCCGATATGGTATACGTATAAGATAGGTAGCGGAAAGACGGAAACCTGGCAACCTCAATTCACCTATTCCGGCTTCCGGTATTTGGAAGTAACAGGTGGCATTCCTGCCGGACAAGAGAATAATGACAACCTACCGTCGATAAATGAATTAATCGGCCTTCACACTTCTAATTCGGCCCAAGAAACGGGACAATTTTCTTGCTCCAAACCAATGTTCAACCATATTCATGAACTTATTGACTGGGCAATGCGCAGCAACATGACAAGTTTGCTGACCGACTGCCCCCATCGCGAGAAACTGGGCTGGATCGAGGAAGCTTATTTAATGCAATATTCCCTTCAATACCGCTATAATCTGGATAAACTTTACGAAAAGACAATCAGAGACATGCAGCAGGCGCAAACGAGCATGGGAGCCATTCCATCCATCTGCCCGGAATACACACACTTCAGTCATGGTTTTGAAGATTCGCCCGAATGGGGAAGTGCCTTCATCATCTCTCCTTATTATATTTATAAGTGGTATGGTGATAAAAGCTTAATAAAGACATACTACCCCGAGATGCAAAAATATATCAGCTACCTCAATTCTCGCGCAAAAGATCATATCATTTCTTATGGATTGGGCGATTGGTATGACCTGGGTAAAAATCCTCCGGGATACTCGCAACTGACTTCGTATGGATTAACCGCAACGGGTATTTACTATGAGGACGTAATCATTATGCAAAAGATTGCCGATTTGCTGGGTAAAAAAGAAGATGCGGACAACTATAACTCTTTGGCGACAGAAATCAAAACGGCTTTCAACAAAACCTTTTTCCACAAAGAAAACTGCACCTACGATCGCAACAGCCAGACAGCCAACGCTTTTGCCTTACATTTCGGATTGGTTGATAAGAAAGATAAAGAGCGCGTCTTGCAAAATCTGATTAATGACATCCGGCAACGGGGAAATGCACTCACAGCAGGGGATATCGGTTATCGATACGTGCTCAGAACTTTGGAAGAAAACGACAGACAAGATGTTATCTTTGATATGAATAGCAGGTATGACGTACCTGGTTATGGCTACCAACTTGCCCACGGCGCAACATCCCTCACCGAATCGTGGAATGCCCTACGGGGATTATCCAACAATCACTTTATGCTGGGACATTTAATGGAATGGCTTTATGGCGGACTCGGAGGTATCCGCCAACAAGAGAACTCCGTTGCCTTTAATAAAATACTCATCGCTCCGCAAATTGTCGGTGACATCACTTATGCCAATACTTCTTATGAATCTCCTTACGGACAGATATGCTGTGATTGGAAACTCAACGGGGATGTTTATACTTTAAAAGTTTCCATTCCTGCCAACAGCGAAGCAATCATCTGTCTGCCAACAAAAGACATTGATGGTATAACTGATTACGGACGACCGGTGACCGAAATTAAAGCCTTAAAGATGATTGAAAATAAGAATGGGAAAATCAATTTGCATGCAGGATCAGGCAATTATCTTTTAAAGATGAAGATAGAGAACGGCAGCATTTAATCTTTCTCAATCAGCAGCCTTTTCATGTTATCAATAATGTAAAACTTCCACTGACGAAGAAAGATTATATAGTTTTTCTCGTTATCGGCAAAGAAAGCGATCATGATATTTTTTGTTAAGAAAGGAAATATCATTTGACTATAAAATGTAGCAAAAATAATGGAAACAGGTATTTCCTTTAATATTCCCTTGCCCATTTCGTCAAGAATGCTGTTCCTTATTATTTGCAGATACGAATCCAGGTGCAGATTTTCGGCTGCTGAGATTAAGTGGTTGACATCTCGCTGACTCTCTTGAATGATAAACATAGGCAAGTGCGGATTATCCAAACAGATTTGAATATAAATATCCAATATTTTATCCAATTTCTCGGTAAAGGGGATGTCCTCTTCAAATACCGTTTGTATCTTGGGCAGGAAAGAAGAAACAATTGTTCCAAACACAACTTGAAACATCTTATCTTTTGTACGAAAATAATAGTGCAATGCGGAACGGTTAATGCCTACTTGCAGGGCTATATCACTCATGCTCGTATTTTCATACCCATTCTCTATAAAAAGGCATTTGGCCACTTCAATGATTCTCTTTTCCAGATTTTCTGTCTTTATATTTTCCATTGCTCTTTTTATTTCATGTTATTAGCAAAAAGAACCAATCTGTTTGTTATATTCACATCACTAACACCACTATCAAAATCAAGCGATAACAGATTCATTTGCGGGTAAATTGATTTAATTCTTTTCTCAATACCCTTAGCTACGATATGATTGGCAATACAACCGAAAGGTTGCAAACTTACCACATTTGTTATCCCTTGTTTGGCAAACGAAACGATTTCGGCAGGAAGTAGCCAACCTTCGCCAAATTGATTATTCAGCGAAACGATTTCTTGGCCATTCTTCGCCTCGTCCAAAATATCGGGGATAGGGGTAAAATATTGAAAGGCCGAAGAGATCTTATTAATCTTGTTGATTTGTTTTTGAACCAGTTTATATAGGATCCTGATTACGGGATCGGGCATATTTTTCTTTTCCAGAAAATCATCCTGACAAACTTTCTTATTAACAAAACTCTGCATAAAGAAACTAGTAAGTATCGGCGGAACAACCTCTATGTTTTGTTTAATAAACCAACCGGTAACATTCTTTTGCGCAAAGGCATTGAACTTAAGAAATATTTCGCCGACAATCCCTACTTTTTTGTGCATGATTTGCGACTTGCAAATTGTATTAAACTGTGTGGCGGCCTTTGCAAGCAACTTGTGCAAATCATCAACATTACCTTGCTGAATAAGAGAATGAGCAGCCTCTAGATATTCATCTTTCAATTTTTCTGCCTCACCCTTTATCATTTCTCTCGTAACCGATGCGTAATAAAATTTTGAAAGACAATCGCTATATAAGATAGCAGTAAGAATCATCGGCATATTTTTAAACCAATTAACCTTAAAGCCCGGCTGCACATTATTCAGTCCACTACCAAAATTGATAGATACAACCGGCACATGCTTGAATCCGGCCTCAACCAACGCCTTCTTAATAAGAGAAATGTAATTGGATGCCCGACATTGTCCACCGGTTTGAGTCATAGCCACTGCCGTATTTTCGGGATCGTACTTCTTCTCCTCAAAAGCTTTTATAATATCACCGACGATCAATGTAGCCGGATAACAGATCTCATTATTGGCATATTTCAAACCATAATCGGCCGAAACTTGATTGCTAATAGGCAATACTTCCACATCATAACCCACCAATTTGAAAATATCAGGGATAATCGGCGAGATAAAAGCGGTAAAAAATGGTACGATGATCTTCTTCTTCGCTTCTTCCTTCGTATAAATCGGCGTAGTAACAAAAGGCTTATGATCCCTCTTGACCGTCTTGTTCAGCTTGAAGCTCTCGACAACCGAACGTACACGCAACTTGATGGAGCCTATATTGTTAATATCATCAATCTTGAGCAAGGTCAGCGTTTTGCCGGAGCGTTGCAATACTTTTTTTATTTCATCTACAAGAAACGCATCGGGACCGCAACCGAACGAAGTCATCTCAATAAATTGTACAGAGTTATCTTGAGCTGCCACCCACTTGGCCGCTTTCAATATCCTATCGGCATACGCCCATTGTGTGACAAAATGCGTATCTTCTAATGTGATATCCATATCTCTGACAATATCATCGGTGAGCACATCAACCCCCATACTTGCTATCATGTCTGATAATTTATGTTGTACGAGCGGATCGGTATGATAAGGACGTCCGGCCAACAAAACAGTCAATTTCTTTTTCTTTCGATTCTGATCATACAATTGCTCATTCAAACGCTTAAGGGTACTGATAAAAAGTTCCTGATCGCTTATAGCAGCTCTGAAAGCCGGTTTTATCAGATGCCTTTTTACACCGAGACCCCTTAAATATATATAACATTGTTTGTATAGGAGTTTCTTATCCTTGAATGTTATGGCCGGCGCATCCAAAGGGACGGATAATTTCATGGAACTCCTGATTACCTCTGAGTAGCCTGACACAATAGGACAATTGTAAGTATTGTCGGTCTTTGCCGTATCACGCTTTTCATATAAGACATAAGGAAAGAAAATCCGGTCAACTTTCTTCTCCACCAAATTGGCAATGTGACTATGTACTAACTTTGCCGGGAAGCAAATATTATCGGACATCACTGATTTCACATTTCGTTCATAAGAAAAAAAGGTGGAAACATCCGACAAGCAAACCGACAAATTGCAATGAAGGAACAGGCTTTGCCAAAAAGGATAATTCTCAAACATATTTAAGCAACGTGGGATGCCGATAGTTAAGGCTTTATTATTCTCAGCCTGCTGTGGGCGGTCAAAGAGCAGTTCATTTTTCTTATTATATAAATTAATGCCCTTCTTTAGATAGTTGCCTTTATTCGAGAAATTATTCTCACATTTGTTACCCGAATAATAAAAGTTTCCATTAATAAACTTGTACTTGAATACCAGACATTGATTCTCACAACCGTGACACTGAATTTGTCTGGTGGTATAAGTACTTGACTGCAAGATCGTATCTAGTGTGATCTCTTGCTTTTCTTCTACCGTCTTGGCATATAAGGCACACCCGTAAGCTCCCATCAATTCGGGACGATCGTTTCGGTAAACAGTCTTTCCTATCAATTGTTCAAGGGCCCTGACTATCGAATCATTACGCATTGTTCCGCCTTGAACAACAATATGATCGCCCAGCTCTTCGGTATCCTTTAACTTTAATACTTTAAACAAACAATTTTTAATTACCGAATAAGATAGTCCCGCAGCAATATCACTGACTGATGCTCCCTCACGCAACGCTTGCTTTACCTTTGAATTCATAAAAACCGTGCACCTTGTGCCGAGGTCGTATGGCGACTGCGAAAGACAAGCCAGTTGAGCGAAATCACGAACAGGATAATTCAGTGATTTGGCAAAAGTTTCAATAAACGAACCGCAACCTGACGAACAAGCTTCATTTATTTCCATCCTTGAAAGTACGCCATTATTCACATAAATGGCTTTCATATCCTGACCGCCGATATCGAGAATAAAGGTCACCTCTTTATTGATCTTTTGTGCGGCCAAATAATGAGCTATTGTTTCGATGATACCTGAATTTAAATGAAAAGCAGCCTTTATCAAATCTTCGCCGTAACCGGTGGAACAACTGCCTTTAATTCTCAGATCGGTACCGCTTTTCTTACAAGCGTCCTGTAATAATTCCAATCCTGTTTTTACGGCAGCAATCGGATTACCATCGTTAGGGTGATAATAAGAGAATAAGATATTGTTGTCTTTATCAATAGCTACAATCTTTGTGGTAGTTGACCCGGAATCAATACCGAGCGTAACATCCTGAATTCCGGACGGAAGTTCTTTGCAAACAATGACATTTCTTGCCTTCTCAACTTTCCATTGTTCATAATCATCTGCGTTCTTAAAAATAGGAGCGAGCCGATTGTGCAAATCACCGGACAGTCTGAGTTGTTCGTTAAAGATTTTTATAATCCCTTCTACGGTATAAACCTTTGATTCGTCGCACGATAATGCTGCCCCCCAAGCCGGAATCATGTTACTTTTTTCCGGCAGGATTATATCTTCCGACTGCAAACCGAGATAATCGATGAATGCTTTTCTTAAAGCGGGTATGAAAGTGAGCGGACCGCCACAGAAAAGAATCGGCGGATTAACGTCGCATCCATGAGAAAGAGTTGCTATGGTTTGCACAGCTACGGCATGGAAGATGGAAGCGGCAATGTCTTCTTTACTAACATTCTTCGCCATCAGATTTTGTATATCGGTTTTAGAAAATACGCCACATCTCGAAGCTATAGAATAAACATGTGTACTATTCAATGCTAATTCATTGAGCTGAGTTATGGATACATTCAATAAGATGGCCATTTGATCAATGAAAGCACCGGTTCCTCCGGCACAATTGCCATTCATACGCAGGTTGGTAACTATACCCTTATTCAAAAAAACGACCTTAGCATCCTCACCACCAATATCGACGATCGTTGATACGCCCTGAGCTAACCTCTTTGCATATTCCGTTGTTGCCACAACTTCTTGAATGAACGGCAAAGAGCACTTTTCAGTAATACCCATGCCCACGGAACCGGTAATGTTTAATGAAATCTCCTGATTACCTATTTTTTTGTATAGCTCATCAAAAAAAGAGTTTATTGTCTCTTGCATCTTGGCCAGATGCCTCCGATAGTTACAAAAGACAATTTCTCCTTTCGCGTCTAAAACAACGATTTTGACTGTGGTGGAACCAACGTCCAAGCCTATTTTATATATCCCCATAGCGAACTAACTTTCTTGTTAGACAATACTGTCAGCCGCAAAGTTAAATATAAAAAATGAAATACGAAAATTTTTTATTCAACTTTCTTCATACCAAACTGCTCCCTTTCCTTACTCATCAGCCCTATATTTAAATTTCGTGTGCTCACATGCACGGGAGCAATAACAAATTCGGGCACATTATAAGAAAAGAAAGAATACTCGTTACTTATAGGATCCTTTTGCGGAAGCATAAACGGTTTGGTGGCTTTTCCGTCCTTATCTATTGAAGAAATATACAAGCGTGTATACAGCCCATCGTCCCGGCGACTACTGAACACAAACCAATGCGAATTACTGCTCCAATCGTGAAAGCTCTCCGTTTCTTTACTGTTCACTTCGGTAAGCGGACGATACTTGCCGGTTCTCAAATCAAGGATATAAAGATCGGCCTCACGATGCCATATAGAAAAATTACCATAATCGGACAGGGTAAACATGATATATTTACCATCAAATGAAGGACGATCAAAGGAAATACTCTTTCCACCAATGTCGCGAGTAGAAATCAGCGTATCGACTTTATCACCGAATGTTCCATTTTGCGCATCAAAATCGATGCTGCAAAGACTATATTTGATCTCTTTATATTGGGCAGGAATATCTTTCTTCTCTGCAGAACAGAAATACAGCTTTTTACCGTCGGCCGAGAAGGCCGGAAAGGTTTCAAAGGCATCTGTCATCAAACGGGGACAAAGCAATAATTTATTTTTTTTCGTATCATAAACAACTACGTCGGAAGCTTTGTCGACAACTTCGATCCGCTCATTGCGAGCTGAATGAAATGCCTGATTGGTCAAATTGTTCGAATAAGCAATATAACGGCCACCGGGATGCCAATAAGGATAAACGCAAGATGAAAGCGTACTATCCACTTTTGTATTCATGAACCGTTCACTACCTTCGCCATGTTGCTGAATTACGGTAGCACCGTGAGCACCACGAACGTGGAAACTCAGGCAATCCGGATTATTGTGACGAAAAGCATGACAGTTAAGACAACTGGTCCTGACTAGAGTATTCTCCATAATAGGCGTTTGGTCAAAATTATCCAATTCACGCTGATAAATACCCATCTTACTATATACTTCATATCCCGGAGCTATGAGCCGATAAACCAATCCGTAATCAAGGGTATCTCTGCTTACATAAATAGGGAAAGGTAGATAATGCCTCCAACCCTTCCCCTTACGAATACATACGGTGACCATAATACTGTCGCCTGCCGTATTAGCAAGCATTTTCTTCCACTTCTTTATAGGAATATCAACAACTTGGTCTTCTTGTATATGAATGCGGCTATCTTTTCCTTGTAATACCACATCAATCAAATCAACCGTATCGGTAGAGATAAAGTTGAGTGGAGCTATACGGCAAGGAATAGTTACACCTACATAATCAGGATAAATTGAAGGATACCGTGCCACATAGACAGGATTGGTAACCGGGCGATTGCACGAAACAACCAGGCAAAGGTACATTGATAAAATAAACCAACTATATTTCATTGTCATTTATTATCTTAGCATTATATACAAAAGAACATTCGGTGACTACTGATGACTATCTAAATACATCAGAGCCTGCCTATAACTGGTTGGCATGCGCTTATAACCAATACTCTCTCCCAACTTTAAACATTTTGAGAAGGCTTTCAAATTATCGGTAAGCAAATAATAAGCCATTAAATACTCAAAAGCCATCCTGTTTTGCTTGTTGTGAACAAATAGGGTACCCAGCATCATATCCTTTTCGGCCGGACTGAAAAGGAAATCTTTCTCGGGGCGACACTTGCGAAGCCATCCGTATTCAGGATGCTTATCAATAGCCTCTTCATTACCCAATAACTTCATGGTACGATTAGCGAACTTACGATAAAATAAAGTCTTTTGCAAAATCTTTAAATACTTTTCGGCAACTTTGTATTCGCCATTAATCAAATTTGTTTCGGCAAGTCTCTTAACAACACGCCCGCTCTTTTCGTAATTCGGGATAGCTTCCATAGCTTCGAAAGCAAAGCGCTGCGAGGTATTGATAAATCCCAAATAATAATAAATTTCATTGGTTACAAGAGGAAGTGTGAAGTCTCGTTGAAAAGTAGGCAACAATCCTTCCGGACCATTCTGAAAGAAAGAAAACATACGATCGGCCATTTGTCCTTCCTGACATAAAGCCAAATTCAAATCGGCCACAGACATCGGTGCCTTTGGTATCTTTTTCTCCGCTTTTTTGATGATCGCCGGCCAATTCTTGCCCCGAACTAAAAAATCATAATTCATAATTTCTTCTTTCTGGAAATTCATATTCTGCCCCAGCACAAACCACGCCAAAAAGAGTATGCCAAATAATTGACAAAAAAACAAAACAGACCTGTGCTTATCTGTTTTTTGAGAAGGCAATGCAGCAAAAACAAGCGGAACAAGGATTATCGGTACCCACATATACATAAAAGAATAAAAATCGGTATTAGGAAAACGATAATAATTCATTCCCCAATAAAGCCGCGGCAAAGTATCCTGATAAAAAGTAGACGTAACGAGCGGCAATATAATAATAATCAAAAGGCCCCCTATTTGCGCTACGATAGCCCCCCGTTTTCGAGAATCTTTGAAACGGAAAATCTCAAACAACACACCAAAGATAATGAACAATACATAAACACCACCAACCCAATAATATAAGATAACCGAACCGATCAATAACGTGAATGTTCGCTTCCAAAGTTTATCCGGAATGAGATAAATACACACTGCTATCAACGTAAGATTCAAGGCGACCAATCCGGCAAGCATCGCATTTTCATCACATAAAAACGACCAATACATCACCGAAGGAATAAATGAAAGCAACATCCACTGCGGTTGCCGACGAAAGCTATTCGACAAAAAAAGTACCAACTCTTGTAACAACATCAAAAGAAGGGCAATGATCAACGCACCAATCCAAGGGAAATAATAGAACTGTGTAAAAAAAGCACCGATATAACCGGACATTCCACCTGGACGGCACACCATATCAAAGAAATAACTGTCTATATATAAGAATAACTGCAACTGTTCCTGGTAATAAAGATGAGAGTAATAGAAGAACGTAAAAAATACAAAAACCAGAATGCCAAAGATCAACGTATAGAGATGACTGGTGTACTTTTTCATAGTTAAAGGGTTTTATTTGAAATTTTCTATCGGCGTATCATGAAACCAACGTTCCACATCCGTCGCAGTAAAAGGCAACATACCCGTTGCCAATTCAGGTATATTAAATGATTTCAATGTCTGGTCATAAGAAGAAGGATCCTTCTGTGGAAGAACAAAAGGTTTATAGGTTTTCCCCTCTTTGTCGATATAGCAAAAATAAGGTTTGCCATAGATACCATCATCACGTTTACTGGCAAAAACGAACCAACGACTATTGGACGACCATGAATGATAAGTATCGGATAATGAAGAATTAACCAGAGGCAAAGAATCGATAGCCGATGTTTTCAAATCCATTAATTGCAAATCACTTTCACGATGCCAAATGGGAAATGTACCATAATCGGCAACTGTATAAAGTATCCATCGGCCATCAGGAGAAGTCTTAGGTTCACAAACGGATTTCCCTTTAATTCTTGCATTATATAAGGTATCGACCTTTGTACCGAATTGGCCTGTTGAAGCATCAAAGGCTATGCGACATAAGCTGTATTTAAGTTGTTTCAGATTTTCAGGCAATTTCAAAGCCTTAACCGTACAAAAATAGATCCATTTCCCTTGAGCCGAAAATACGGGAAAAGTCTCAAGAGCTGTTGAATCCGAAAGCAACGGGGATATGAGAATACGATCTTTATCAAAATCGGCAACGATCACATCTGATTTCGCATCATATACTTCCAGTCGCTTACTGCCCGTTGCATGAAATTCGGGAATAATCTGATTGGTAGAAAAAACGCCATAGCGTCCTTGTGGATGAAAAGCGGCATATACACCGGCCGAAATGGTCAACTTGTTTTTGATAGAAAGTTTGCGCAATTGCCCGTTACGGTTGAGCAACGTTCCACCACCTTTGCCACGTATATGCATCAATGACAACCGAGGATTCTGATTTCCGTAAATATGACAATTCATACAAGCATTATTCACTAAGTGATAATCGGATATGACACTTTCATCAAATGTCTCGATATTGCGCTGCACTAATTGAATATTGTTCCACACCTCGTAACCAGGTTCAATAAGACGATAACTTAAATAAGGATCAATGGCATCGGATACGATTGTCCAATGAAAAGCTCGATATCGTATCCACATTCCATCAACACGCGCAGTAACCTGCACATTGACAATGGATCCTTTTTCTCTTTTTAAAAAAGATTTCCAATCCGATAACGGAAAACAAGCTTTATTGCCTCGGGATCGGATTACAAGACTATCCTGCTCACTACCACTCTCTATACTTCCTTCGCAATGATGACGGATAACCACTTCCAAAGCATCGGCTCCGTTCCTCAATAAAAAATTCATCGGAGCAACATTATAAGGTATAGCTACATCTGTGTAATCGGGATAAATAAGCGGAAGCATATCCTTTAAGATTACATTACGTGGACTTGGCGTACAAGATAAAAGTAACATCAACACGGGGATGATATATAAATCTTTCTTTTTCATATTTTGTAAGTGGCATAATGATAATAGAACCAATAAGTATGTCCGAACAATGGTTGCAATACATGACCATCACCCTTGTTCTTTTTGTAAATTTCGGTATATTCAGAAAGATCATGTATAATATCAGACCGAATACCACACCTTTTTAATTCATCCAAAGTCAATTGCCCTAATGAATAGCAAATGAGCAAAGCTTCTTGATAAATTTGAGGTGTTTCTATCATCTTCCGTTTAATACAATACTGTCGATAATCATTCATAAAACCAACTAATTCTTTGTTCAGCAAATCACCGCAAAGCAAATAATCTAAAGCCATCCGGTTCTCAGGATTAGCATTAAGCAACCCGCGTAATACCATGGGATAAGCATCTGCACGCCGTATCGTATCGGACTTCATTATATATCGTCGTTTGGCATCAAGCCAAGTAGAAACGGAAGGAGAATGTGTAGCAAACATTCTTTTTGCTGCCCAAGTTTTATAAAACAAAGTACAATCAAGCAGTCGGAGATACTTCATCGCACCTAACGTATCATTATTTATCATATTTACCTCTGCCAAACGCTTCACCATTCGTACATTACGGTTGCCCGGAGAAAACACGGAAGCAAGAATAGCCGCATGCTCAGTAAGGGTCATAGCCCCAAGGCGATAAAAAACTTCATTACCGAAATATATATTAAATAATGACGAACGGGAATTGATATCAAGAAACAAACCCTTTGATATCGGTTGATAAAAAGTAAGCAAACTATCGGCCAGTGTACCTTGCTCCGCCTGAGCCAAATTATAAAAATAGCTGACCTGTGGAAGCTTCAATCCCGACCGCCGCGCCATGCGTATAACCTGCCGGGGATGATTGAAATAGGTTTCACAATCTAAGCCAAATAGGGTTTCAGTAATCCATTCCGGTTTTTGCAATTGTCCGAGACCCGGATAAGTATAAATTTCACTACGGGTGAGTAAATACAGGCCACGCAAACAGAGAGGAAAGACTATTGTTATAAGCAATACTATGCCGGGGATGACTATGCGGCGTTGCATTATACCCCTGACGAACAATAAAAGCACAAAAACCCAGCAGCCATAGCCAAAGAGCCAGTAAGTGAGAGGAGATAAGATAAGAGCCATTATCCAGTTTCTTATCTTTGATAAATCTTTAAATCGGCAATAAATTAAAAACATACCCGTTCCACCAATAAGAGCATACGTAGATGAAAGCGTATAGAGCCATCCGAAATGCCGAACCGCCTCAACGGTCATTACCACAACGGCTATGGCATAAGTCCCACGCCGAAATCCGCACTGGACAAACGCACGATGTACGAAATATCCCAAGATCAATATGGAAAAGGTGAGCACTACAGCCCCACCACCAACCCAATAATAGAATTGCGTAAAGAAATCACCGGTCATACATGCCAACCATGCCGGTTTATCAAAATAACTTTGAAGATAATCGGATGTCAAGAGAAACAATTGCATTTGCTCT
>Ga0172378_10003857_pt1 | contig 14108 bp, 14 predicted proteins | sample GrowelOW332metaG_FD_119755 | JGI IMG/M metagenome (GOLD analysis project Ga0172378, IMG submission 119755) | Groundwater microbial communities from an aquifer near a municipal landfill in Southern Ontario, Canada - Pumphouse #3_1 metaG | ecosystem: Environmental > Aquatic > Deep subsurface >... | reverse complement strand
TATCATTTTCCTTAGTTAGCAAGAAAATATTTAATTAATATGGAATCTTCTGCATATTCTCATCATAAGTCTCTTCAATAACACCACTTCCGACTAATCTATCACCATTATATAGACAGGCAATCTGTCCTTTGGCAATGTATTCATAATGATCGTAAGTAAGAATAGCTGACTTGCCATCAGGACTGACCTTGACTTTGACCGGCATGTCCTGTCCTCGATAACGGAACTTACAATTGCATTCATACTCCTCAGTAGGAAGATCGCTTCCAATCCAATTAAAGGAATCAATCAGACATCCACAGGAAAAGCGGAAAGAATTGCCGTTTTCCTGAGCAACATAGAGAATAGAATGATTGACATCTTTACCGACAACAAAATATGGATCCATAGCTCGGCCTTTGATTCCGCCGATATTAAGTCCTCGATGCTGACCGACAGTATAATAAAGAACGCCATCATGAACCGCAATAACGGTATTTGTCTGAATATCGATGATTTCTCCGGCCTTGCTGGGAAGATAGTTGTTCAGGAACTGTTTGAAATTTCGTTCACCGATAAAGCAGACACCCGTAGAGTCTTTTTTGTTCATAACTGCACTCAGGTGAAGATCTTCAGCCATTTTTCTGACTTCAGGTTTAGTAAACTGAGCCAAAGGGAATAAAGCTTTTGAAAGCTGAGAACTAGAAATTTGTCCTAAGAAATAAGACTGATCCTTATTTCGGTCAAAGGCCTTGTAAAGATGAGCCTCATCGCACTCATCAATTCGCATAGCATAATGTCCCATTGCAATCTGATCAAATCCCATTTTCTTGGCGACATCAAGAAAATGTCCGAATTTAATATATTTGTTGCAGAAGACATCCGGATCAGGTGTATATCCTTTTTTATAAGTGTCAATAAAGACAGAAAAGACTTCATCCCAATATTCTTCAATAAAATCCTGACGGATGATAGGAAGATCCAATTCCATGGCAGTATCCACGGCATCATCATAATCAAGTTCCTGAGAACATTTTGATCCTGTAAGAGTGGGATTTCCCTGAATATCATTGTTGACAATGCTATCCCAGTTTCTCATAAAGCAGCAGGTAACATCATATCCCTGTTTTTTTAATAAATAGGCAGCAACTGCACTATCAACACCACCGGATAAACCTAGTAATACTTTATTGTTCATTTAATTATCTCCTTGGAATCTAACATAATTGTGAAAGGACCATCATTGATAAGATTTACTTTCATATCAGCACCGAAGACACCGAATTGACAGTCAGGAACTCTTTCCTTAAGCTTTTGGCAAAAATAATCGTAGAGAGGCTGACTATGACTGCCCGGCATGGCATTGATGAAAGACGGACGATTCCCCTGTGAAAGATCGGCATACAGAGTGAACTGACTAACACAAAGAATTGTGCCACCATGCTGCTGAAGAGAAAGATTAGTTTTTCCATTCTCATCATTGAAGATTCTTAGCTTTAAAAGCTTATCCAGCATTTTATCAGCAATGCTTGAATCATCACCAGGAGTAAAGCTTACAAGGATAAGCTCACCTTGGCCAATTGAAGAGACAACCTGATTATCGATGGTAACACTGGCCTTAAGGCATTCTTGAATAAGTATTCTCATATTTTTATTAAGTTTCCCTTACAATTATACTAAAATTATATGTAGTTAAGGAGAAAAATAAAATGAAATACCATTATCAGGATTATCAGCATATGCTGTCCTATGTCAGAGAAGTCACATCCTTTGTTCCGGAAATAGGAATTATTATCGGTTCTGGTCTTGATCAATTCATTTCACAGGTGGAAATCGTTGCCTCAATTCCTTATCAGAACATACCAAACCATCCAGTCAGCACGAACAAATCACATAAAGGACAGTATATTTTCGGCACCTACAAAGGGATAAATGTTGTCATTATGGAAGGAAGACTTCATTACTATGAAGGCTATTCAGCTGAAGAAGTAACTGCACCTGTCCGCTTGATGAAATTAATGGGAATCACTAAGTTAATCATCACCAATGCCTGTGGCGGAATAAGCTACGGTCCAGAAAATATGATGATTATCACTGACCATATTTCAACCAATGTCCCTTCTCCATTGATTGGAGAGAATATTGAAGAATTCGGAACTCGTTTCCCGGATGTTTCAGATCCCTGGGATGATGCTGACAGTGAGAAAATTTATCAGAAAGCCACTGATTCAAATCTTCCGGTCTGCAAAGGTGTCTACATGCAGTTCACTGGCCCACAATTTGAAACAAAAGCAGAAATCAGAATGGCTAAATTATTAGGAGCTGATGCGGTTGGCATGTCTACTGTCCAGGAAAACATTGTGGCTAATCATATGTCAATAAAGACAGTCGGAATAGCCACAATTGCCAATTGGGCTTGCGGTCTCTCACCGGAAAAGCTCTCAGATGATGATGTGATAATTGCCAGTCGCAAAATCGCTGAAAGATTTGGCAGTCTTTTAGATATAGCCTTAGAGGTTCTCCATAATGATTGATAAACCTTTAGCCTATAGAATGCGTCCGAATACTCTGGAAGATGTCATCGGACAGAAAAAATTAATCACATTTTTAAAGAATCTTATCGAAAATGATTCTCTGATCAGCATGGTTTTCTTTGGTCCTCCAGGCACAGGTAAAACCACCTTAGCCAAGGCTTTTGCAAAAAGCTGTGGAATAAACTGCTATAGTCTCAACGCCGTCATTGACAACAAAGCCAAGATGGAAGAAGCTTTTCAGCAGGCAATACGTTTTTGGCCTAGTATTGTTATCATTGATGAGATCCATCGTCTCGATAAAGGCAAACAAGATCTTCTTTTACCACATCTAGAAAATGGTGATTTCTTCCTCATTGGATGTACTACTGCCAATCCTTTGATTTCTCTGAATCCGGCAATCAGGTCAAGAACCCGTCTTCTTGAAACCGAAAAGTTGTCTCAGGAAAATGTTCTTGAAGGTCTGAAAAGGGCACTAGCTAGTCCTTATGGTCTTTCGAATAAAAAGAAATTTACTGATGATGCTCTAATTTATCTCTCCAAAATTTCAGGTGGAGATTTACGTTTTGCCTTAAACCAACTTGAAGCTGTCTCAATAAGCTATACATCTTCACACACAATAACACTTGAAGATACCAAGGAAATCAGCAGTGCCCCAAACTATCTTTCTGATTTAAATGGTGACGAACATTATGACACAGTCTCAGCCCTCCAAAAATCAATCCGTGGAAGTAATGTTGATGCCGCTGTCTATTATCTAGCCAAATTAATTAAGTCAGGTGATCTGGAAGGATTGACTAGGAGATTAATTGTCACTGCCTATGAAGACGTAGGTTTAGCTAATCCAACAGCGGTTGACCGCTGTTATAACGCCTGTAAAACCGCACTCGATGTTGGTTTGCCAGAAGCAATTATTCCGTTAGGTTTTTCGGTTGTGGAGTTAGCTCTTTCGCCAAAATCAAAATCAGCTTGCCTGGCAATCGAAAAAGCCATGTCTTTTGTCGATGACTCACCGCTTCGGGTCAGAGATTATCTAAGATTAGCAAGGGCAAATGTCGAAGAAAAAGACAGCTACCCTTATAATGATCCCGATGTTTGGGAATTATTAGAGTACCTGCCTGATGAAATCAAAGATGAAACCTTCTATTCTCCATCCACAGCTGGAAAATATGAGGCCTCACTCAAAATTAATTACGACCGCCTAAAAAGTATTAAAAAAGTTGATAATATTCCGCAGGCAAAACTACTCGCCCGTCAAAAGGCAAAAAAATAATTTACCAACGGTATTTCAGATTTTGTGTGGCCGAAACTATCTTATTGAAGTTTTTGAGCCTTTTTGAAAGGATCATAAAAACAATATAGCCTAAAACTGAAACTGCAATAACTTCACCCAAGAAAACCCATCCGAAATTGACCCAGAATAAAGCCCAAGAACCTTCCGGAAAGGGATTAATAACACCGAATTCTAAGCCTAAAAGTAAGCCATTGAAAATGCAAGGGAAGATAGTAGCTATAAACATATGGCGGGATAAGGATATGCAAGTTGCAGCAAGGAAACTTGCTAATGTTCCAAAAACAATATCGAGCGGAGAACAAACGACAGCAAAAGCTGGCGAATAAATATTGCTCAGCAAGGCACCAATTGTCAAACCATAAATGTAATTAGGATTAAAGAAAGCCAAAAGAACCATAAATTCACTGATACGGACCTGTGGAGTTCCGTAGCTGGTAAAGAAGAAAGCATAGGTCAGAGCGACATAGACAGCGGCAATAATTGCGTTTCTGGCAATTGAACGGGTGTCTAATTTCAAACTATTAAAATAGTTTTTCCAGAAACTCGGCTTGGCTTCCTGAGTAGTGATTTCTTTCTTTGACTCAGAAGCCTCATTCATAATCTCTTCACTTCCCATCTCTTCGTTGTTTTGTTCAACAATCATTAAAAAAGCCCCCTGTTAATGTTTTACGAGGGGTTTCATGGGTAGACCCTCGCGTTGACTTATATAAGATACAGTCACTCATAAGAAAAATCAAGTTTAATTTATTTTTTGTTGCTTTTTACTAATCTCATTTAAGAGCCATCTTCTATCTTCTTGGTTGTATTTAATATCTCTCTTATCAACGTCAACAACAATGATTGGCGACTCTTTATAAGATTCATAAACCCAATTATCATAGTTTTCCCAAAGGAAATGATAATATGATACTAATGATTCATCAAGTTCAAAAGAACGGCCTCTTTTCTTGATACGGCGAATAACGGTATCAAAGCTTCCCTTAAGATAAACCATGACATCCGGATTTTTCTTTTTCATGTCTTGAATAGAACTCATCATCTCATCAAGAAGATCACTGTAGACTTCCATTTCCAAATCAGAAATACGGCCAAGATCATGATTGCGGCTGGCAAAATAATGATCTTCATAAATACTGCGGTCTAAAACCGCATTATCGCTTTCCAAAGCTTCCTTAATGGCGTGGAATCTGGTTATCAGGAAGTTCAGCTGCAAAAGGAAAGGATATCTTTTCTTTTCCTGTTCTTCCGCGGTTGCTGTATAAAAAAGAGGGAGAACCTTATTCCCTTTAACTGATTCATAAAAAACCGGAATTCCCATTTCTTCATTAATGATTTTAGCTGTAGTTGTCTTTCCTAAGCCAATCATTCCACCGATTACTATCACCATGTTTACTCCTTAGAAATGCTATTATTCTACCACTAATATAACGACTAGTGAATTCTGTTTTTTGACAATCAAAAAGCCGCCTTGATGGGCGGCCATATTTTAACGGGCTTCTTCAAGATAGATGGTAATCCATCTAAAGTTAGTCTGACCAGTATAATTCTTATCGAAGATTCTGATATAGAGATTATATTTTTTAGTAGAATCACCAATAAAGCTAAGAGTTGACTTGGAATTGATATAGACAAATTTTCTCTTTTCCTGAAGGTTTTCTTTTACCAAGGCATTTTCAGCTTCAAAATAGCGTCCGGCCAATCCTTCCAAAGTGAATCCATAATCCCAGTTTCCCTTAACAGGAATGAAATTTGAAAGATCCTTTCCGGTAACAAAAGACACTAAGCCTTTATGAATTCTTCCAGTATAGCAATACTGCTTATCACCATAGCAACTATTTTCTTCCTTTAAGCAATGAACCTTGCCAAAGGCGTTCTCAATAAAATAGATTCCGTCCTGAAGATGGAACATATTCAGTCTTTTTTCAGCAGCAATGTTTTTTTCCATATATGATGAGCTCCCAATTACATTGTAATTATACAATTTTGGTAATCTAAAATAAACAAGAAGATTTTTTTCTCGGCAAAATATTCTAAATTCCGATTTTGCTTTCTAATCCTACGCATTTTTGCTATTGTATTTACGGATATAACAGAAAAGAGAACCATAGATATGGAAATAGAAAATCAATTCCTTCGTATTGCAGTCAGCAATAACGGCGGAAGTATGACATCAATTTACGACAAGAAGAGAAGCAAAGAACTTCTTTATCAGCCAATTCCCAATTCCTGGAAAGGACAAGATGTCTTCATCTTCCCTTTCATTGCCCGACTCAAGGATGGCAACTATCAGGTAAAGGGAAAGACTTATGAAATGAAGAATCATGGTCTTATCCGCTACATGGCCGGTAATGAAATGAAAATGCCTAATGGAGATATCAATATCAGTTTTGCCTCAAACGAGGAGACCTTAAAGCAATATCCTTTCGATTTCGCAGCCGATAGCAATTATCATCTTGATGGAAGAAAATTGACAATCACTTACCGCGTTTCCAATACCGGAAATGAGGATATGCCTTTTATGATTGGTGCTCATCCAGCTTTCATGCTTCCCGGAAAGAAAACACGTGATGAATTTGATATCAGCGGTAACTACCTGCTTTTTGCTAAACGTTATCATATGAAGAGAATTTTCCAGGATGATTCCTTCTCCTATTGCATCGGCGAAGAAAAGTTCCGCCATTCCGATAAAATCATGCTTTCTAAGGAACTATTCAATGATATCAATACCATCATTCTTAAAGCCAAGGAATTTGATTATGTTGATTTGATCAAAGTCGATGGTTCTGCCATTCGAATCAGTAAACCAAACATTTCCTACCTTGCTATCTGGAGTGATACTCAGTGGGGAAATTATGTCGCCATTGAACCATGGGAAGGAATTCCGGATGAACTCTGCCCCGAAAAAGAAATGTCCAAAAAGAAGGCTATCAAAATACTTAAGCCAGGGGAAAATTACATCTTCTCCTATTCCATCGAAATTATCCGTTAAAAAAGTGGGGTACGCAATTGTGCGTACCTCTTTTTGTTAACGTAAATCCTGAATTACTGGTTCAATAACCCCCTTATAAGCGGAGGTAATGTATTGACTGACAGATGTTTGAAGAACAGCATCAGTCAAGGCATCGATCTTTTTCTTATATTCCTCATCATTGGAATATTTACTGACATTTGCTGCAATAACATTAGCACGTAAAGAAGAAACTGTTTCATCCTCACATGGAAGAGAAGCATCGGCTGTCAGATTTCCCGTCAAGGCCGTATTGCAGGGAAGAAGAGCATAATCGTAGTCAGAACGGCTGGCAACCAGGAGATTCTCATCAATCAGGGTGATATTTGATGGAAGATTAATCGGAGTTCCATCTTTATCAGTTTCATAATCCTGAATGATTCCGTTAGCCTTCAGTAGATCTAAGGCTCTGATTTCGTTTGAGACATCAGCACAGATTTCATAGGTGGTCGTAGTTAAAGCTTTCTTGGTTTCAAAGTCAGCCGCCGCTGATTTTCCGGAATATATCCTCAAAGGTTCAAAATGAACGGCAGCAGTCGGAAAGACTTTTGAATAGGAATAGTCTTCTTTATATACAGCACTTCCGGAATCATATTGTTGGAGATAGGGACGATGCTGAAAATAATTGGCATCATAGTCACTATTCTTCACAGCATCATTCTGAATAGTCCAATCAAGAATGGTCACTTCCAGAGTGTAGCCTTTTTCTTCCAACAGCGGTTTAACGGCCTGGTTAAGGATTTCAGCATGAGGAGTCTGACTGGCACAGATAGAGATAATATTTTCCGATGACGAACAGCCCGAACAGGAAGCCCCAAATCCTAAAATCAAGGCAGTGGATAATAATATTTTGTTTTTCATTTTAATTTTTTCCTTTTATCAAGTTTCTTAGCTAATAACAGACCGGATTCCTGAATCAACTGAACAATAACAACAACTAAGACAATCATCAGCCAGAAGACTGCCTGAGTTAAGAAATCAGATGTATGAGTAGAGTAGAAGGACCAAATCTTAGATATCAGGCCTCCGGCTCCGATATTATAGGCAAATGAAGTATATCCGATGACATTCACTAAGGTCAGGCTAACGCCCATAATCAGGCTCGAACGCGATTCAGGAATGATCACCTTAGTAATCAGTTGCCAATCACTAGCGCCTAAGGAACGAATTGCTTCTATCTCGCCATTATCGACATTGCTTAAGGACTGTTCAACAATTCTGGCTACATAGGCAAATGATGAGAAAAAGAGAGGGAGAATCATCGCATACCAGACACCGCTTCCCTTACCAACCAGAAGACGGTTCAAAGGCAGAAGAATGACCGTCAGAATCAAGCACGGAACACTTCTGAGAAAATTAACAATCACCCCAAGTATAGAGTTAAGATACCGATTGGGATGGATTCCGTTTTTTGAAGTGGCAGAGAGAACAACACCTAGAGGAAGACCGACAAGATAGGCTAAGATGGTTGAGATCACGGTCATGAAGATTGTTTCATAAGTGATTTTCCAGATTTCAGCAGCACTCATTTTTCCACCTCCTCGAACCTGACTCCTTTTATAGCCAGATATTTCTTCAGTTTAACTACTTCCTTCTCATCTTTCGGACGTTTGATAATAGTCTGACCATACATTCGGTTGTCGCTTACTTTGGTATCAGCATAGACAATCGAGACCATAATCTGACAATCCTGGACAATGTTGCTGATCAGAGGCTGATCGATATTCCCGTCAAAGAGAATACGTATTAACCGGTGTTCTTCCAACACCGTTGAAAGGTGGTTAGAGTAAATCAGGCTTCGGGAGATTTCATTACGCGGATTAAGGAAGACATCAGACAGCTCGCCTTGTTCGATGATTTTTGCGGAATTGATAATAGCTACCTTATTGCAGATTTCTTCAATAACATTCATCTGATGGGAAATCATGATAATGGTTAAGCCTAATTCCTGATTCAGTTTTTTCAGAAGCTGCAGAATCGATTTAGTTGTCTCCGGATCAAGGGCACTGGTGGCTTCATCACAGAGGATTACCTCGGGTGACAGGACAAGAGCACGGGCAATAGCCACACGCTGCTGCTGGCCACCGCTTAGCTGGCTAGGATAGCTATTTGCTTTTTCCTCTAAGCCGACTTTTTTTAGGCTTTCCATTGCTAGCCTCTGGCAGAGGGATTTATCTTTCTGGCCATTGATACTTAAAGCCAACATCACATTCTTCAGAACGGTTTTTTGCTGAAGAAGGTTGAAAGACTGAAAAATCATGGAAATCTTGTTTCTCTTATTTCTTTCAATTTTCTTTTCCGGTGAACAGAGAAGTTCGCCTTTAAAAAATATTTTTCCTTCATCAAACTTCTCTAATCCATTAATGCATCGGACCAAGGTCGATTTTCCGGCACCGGAAAGACCTAAAATTCCGTAAATATCGCCTTTATGAACAGTCAAGGAAATATCATCAAGAACTCTTATCGACTCAAATGATTTTGTCAAATGACAGATTTCAATCTCATTTTCAGGCATACCCCTCCTTCGGATGAGATTACTCTATAAAAAAAGATCCCATCCATAAACATTCAGTTTAAGGACGAGACCAAATATCCCGTGTTACCACCTTAATTCACTGCCAGATTACTCGGACAGCCTTATGAGTACAAAGTATATACTCGTTGCTATAACGGGCTTACCCGTAATGAGTTACTAGATTTCACTCATTAAGCTCTTAGGCCATGTTCACTCATCTTAGCTATCCCTTTCCAACACGAACGGGACTCCCTAGAAGCATCAGATAAGCTACTCTTCCTCGTCAAAGCTTATGCCTAAAGTTTACCTGAGAAAAAGAATAAAGCAACCAAAAAAGAAATAAACATTGAAAAAAGTGTAAAGAAAGCGTTTACACAAAAAGAGCTGCCTAAGCAGCCCTGTAATTAAATGCCTTCTTGTTCCTGAATAGTCTCTTCGTCAGCATTAGGATCAATTTCCGAGAATATTTCCATAAAGGTCGGAATTCTTTCACCATCTTCATCGTATTTGACTTTCGAGGTTTTGTTTTTTTCAACATTCAGAGTCTTCTTCTGAAGAAGGAAAGGAGTGCCGAAGGAGAAATGAAGAATATCTTCATAAACGATACCATTCTGTTTGAGAGATTTAAGAATTCCGTGAGTCATATTCGGGTAGCGGTACAGAACATGGTTACCTTTGAGAATATGGGAAATCTTCTTGATTGAATGTTCATTGCAAAGCAAATCATCATCGCCACGGATAAGCAAAGTATCAGTAGTGACTTTACGGAAATAATGACGATTAAGCAGAATCGAGCTGAAGATAGAAATCAAAAGTCCGAATAAACCTTTTGTTGTTTTACGTCCGATTGCATTAGCAGCACGGGAACCATATCTTTTGCAAAGCTTATGGAATTTCCAGGCATAATTAATGTAATGAGGAATCATCCCGTTAATGACTGTATCATAGACCGGAGCAACAAGAATGAGCTTTTTAATGAATTTGCGGTACTTTTTTTCCATTTTGCAGGCTAACGCACAGCTAAAGGAATAACCCATCAGAACAATGTCATATCCTCTGGCGGCATAATCAACGATAGCGGCAGCTATCTTCTTTTCAAAAAGTTTATGGTAATGAGTTTTTTTATCAGCCGGAATGAATAAGGAAACAGGAACAACTTCGCAGACTGAAAATTCTTCCTTGAAAGAGGAAGAAAAATAATCCATCATGTCAACAGCATCATGCACATCAGAATTCTGAAAGCCGTTAAGACAGAATAAAACTGTCTTTTTTGTTGGCTTCTCAATATTTATTTTTTTATCAGTTTCTTTAATAACCTGAACTGAATTAAGATACTCTTCCATTTCTAACCTCTATTAGCAAATCTATACATGAATATTCCGCTGGCAACAGCAACGTTAAGCGAATCAATTCCGCTCATCTCAATGCGCAGCTTAGTCCCCAATTCCTGATATTCCTTGCGAACACCATGGCCTTCATTTCCGAAGACAAGAACAAATGGCTCTTTTAATGAAGAAAAACTTCTTTCATCTTTACCATCTAAACATGTAACATAGATATTATATCCCTTTTTGGCGTATTCTTTCAAGTCAGCCTTACATATTGGCAAATGAAAAATGGCACCCTTAGTACTCTGAATGACTTTACCGTTGTAAATTGAAACACAGTCAGGTGAAAGAACAACACCAGAATAGCCAAAAGAAAGAGCGGTTCTGATAATAGTGCCACAGTTTCCGGGATCCTGAACCGAGTCAAGATAAATAACTCTTCTTCCGACTTCTGAGTTCATCTTCATTCGGCAGATTCCCATGCAGACAGGAAGTGATTGGTATGATGAAAGACTCCGATAAAGATTCTCTTTCAGTCCGTAAATCTGGTAATCAGTCCAAGGAGCTTTCTTATCCAATGGAAGAATCAAAGCTTCAAGTCGGTCTTCCTTCATAGCTTCGTCTACCAAATCCTCACCCTCAATTAAAAAAAGTCCTTCTTTAAGGTCTCCCTTTTTTAGCTTAAGAAGATCTTTATAGGTTTTGTTGTCTTCGGATTCAATTACTTTATATGCCATATTTATCAAGCCTTCCTTCATATCTCGAACAGTCAATATCATCCATCAACTCATCATAGTTAGGACAATAGGTCTTTACTATAACATAAAATCGGGCATCATGATGAGCATCAAATATATGAGATAACTCATGATAGATGATTGCATCAGAAACTTCACCTTTAAACGCAAAAAGCCGGAAATCAAATTTAAGAATATGTTTGACTGTAAAACAGACACCATAGAGAGAAATAAATAATCCCGTTCTGATTTCCCATCCCGAAAGGTCAAGGTTCATGTTTTTTGCTATCTCTAATGTTCTAGAGGTAACATAGTCCAAAAATTCTTTTTTATATGCAGTCAAAGGATCTTTTACCTTCTTTGAAACATAGAAAAGGGAATCAATATTTGCAAGACTCGGATTTCTAGTAAGATATTTCTTTTGGCCTAAAACCCAGAAATATTCGTTTTCAGACATGAATGGACGATCAATAATTTTGTTCGGATACTTGTTAACAATGGTATTTACGAACTTATCGATCTGAGGAATCGTTGAATTTGTGGAAACATAAACCTCTACTTGACCATAGACAATACGGATTGTCATACCCATATTTGTCGACTTTCGATAAATATTTGCCTTAAAAGAGGTGCCGTCAGCTCTTAAATAGTCCCTTTGACCAAGGTATTTTCTTTTATCCATAATTTTTTCCTATAATATTGTAAATTATTCTTGATTTGAAAGGCAAGACTAGTTATAATTTTAAAGCTGTCGAATAAATGCGGACGTGGCGGAATTGGTAGACGCGCACGTTTGAGGGGCGTGTGGGCTTCCCATGAGAGTTCGATTCTCTCCGTCCGCACCACGCGAATTATAATCCCGTTGAAAAACGGGATTTTTTCATATCCTGTCTACTAAAATAATATCTATAACTTTAAAAAAATATTGAGGTATTCCGTCTTTGTCAAAAATAACGTTCTGACAAAAAAACAAATAATTGTTATCCTAGTGATATAGGTGGAATCTTTTAATAGATAAGATAATTTATTTATATTTTAAAAGAATGACTAATTAAGATAATCCTTAATATCAGGTTATGACCTAAACAAACTCATTCCCAAAAACAGCTTGAATAGAATTATCTGGCAGGGATAGAATTGAAATATCCCGGTTCTAAGCATAAGAAAAGCCCCGCCAATCAAAGGCAGGGCTTTTTTAATATGTTTTAGGCAGCTTCGGTAACAACAACATTCATAGAAGAAGGATATGAAGAATAGTCAGTACCATCCAATGGAGTCCAGCTGATAGTAGTAGTACCAACAGCCAAGCCTTCAATGACAAGGAAGATTCCGGTTCCGTCATTAGAAAGAGAATCAGTTCCAAATTCAAAAGTGAATTCACCAGTGGCTATGCCTTCAGTAGAATAGCTGATGGCTAACTGATCAGGATCAAGAGCCTGACCATACTGTCCCCAATAAATCATACCATAGAGTCCGGCAGTTTCACCGACAGCTAAAGTTACAGTTCCATGAGAGGTTTCAGAATCAACCCATTCATAATGAGATTCATCATCGAAGCCGGAAATAATCGGAGCAGGTTTAGAGCTGGAATCTTCAGTAACTGTTGCATGGTAAGTATAAAGCCTATCATTAGCAGCGTTTCCGATATAAACATCAACTTCACCAGCAGCAAAAGCTTCTAAATCACCATATTGGGAAGTACCGATAATCGAATCATCGGAGGTTCCGGTGATTGTCAGCTGATTTACGTCAAGAGCTGTAGCCGGTAAGAAAGTGGTAGCTCCGCTATTGACTGAGAAGCCAAAATCGCCAACCATAATTTCATCTGCTGGGGTGTTAAGACCCATGGAGCTGGTTTTGAAAAGACCGAGTGAAGTGACTGAGGTAATAAAATAGCCAGAAGTATTAAGTAAAGGATTAGTAAAATCAGAAGCAGCTAAATCATCAACGTAGGTGATTGATTTTAAGGTATAGGTTTCAGTCTTTTCCTGACCAGAGGCTGGTTTATGGTTTTCTGAATCCCAATTGGAAGAATAGCACCAGGTTCTGGTGAAAATCATTTCAGTAATTTTCAAATCCTTATCAAAGGTTATATCGTATTCATATCTGGCTGGAGTAGAATCATCGATTTCGTTATACATTTCAAAAGTAGCATAATAGCCATCTTCATCGGCTGAGGCATCAATTGCACCATCCAAGACATTGTTTTCAAAAGAAACATTCTTATTCCAGATAAGTGTACTGGTGGAATTAAGAGCAACGTTGCTATAACGTTTATCAAAAGCCGACTTAGCATCAGCAGCAGTTCTTCTATAAGTATCATAAGCGGAAGCTTCATCAACAATACGGTATTTATTAGATGTGCTGCTATCAGTATCAAGATTATCAATGTTTACTTCTGAATAATAATTACCGGTATCCAAAGCATAATACTCAACAGCATCAACATTGCTGTAAGTGGTCTTTCCTTTGGTAGTTTTATAGACCTCATTGGATTTCATAAGAATACTCTTATTAGTCTGTTCACCGGCAGAAGTATTAGTCTGTAAGGTATATCCGGAAGCCTTATTAAGTCCGGAGGCCTTTACGGCTGCCAGAGCACCATCTAAACTCTTTAAGGCTGTGAGTTTAGTATCTTCTGGCTCGGTTGAAGGTTCAGTAGATGGTTCAACAGAAGGCTCGACACTAGGTTCAACAGAAGGCTCGACACTAGG
>Ga0172378_10003856_pt1 | contig 14109 bp, 10 predicted proteins | sample GrowelOW332metaG_FD_119755 | JGI IMG/M metagenome (GOLD analysis project Ga0172378, IMG submission 119755) | Groundwater microbial communities from an aquifer near a municipal landfill in Southern Ontario, Canada - Pumphouse #3_1 metaG | ecosystem: Environmental > Aquatic > Deep subsurface >... | reverse complement strand
GAGTTGACGCAATCAAGAGCTACACAGAAGTTCGCTTTTTTAATTGCTTCCACATCTACAAGCTCTAATGCCAACACGTCTCGAATGTGCGCTTCTAAATAATCTTTTACAGTTACACTTCCCAAATTGTCTACTTCTGCAAATATAAAATCATCTACTTCAGCAAGTGCCAAAATCTCTTCTCCGGCTTTAGCATCTAAAAACTCACCATTTGAATCTAATAGTTTTAAAGCATTCCACTGTTTTGGATTATGACTTGCGGTGATGACAATTCCACCGCTGGCATTTTCTTTTGTAACAGCAATTTCTGTTGTAGGAGTAGTTGCTAAACCTATGTCTATCACATCAAACCCCATTCCCATTAAAGTTCCGGTTACCAGTTTATGAACCATATCTCCAGATATACGAGCATCTCTGCCAACAACAATCTTCGGTAAATCTTTATGATTTGTCTTTTTAATATAAGCTGCGTAAGCAGCTGTAAATTTAACGGTGTCGATTGGTGTAAGCCCTTCACCTGCTTTTCCACCAATTGTTCCGCGTATTCCGGAAATTGATTTTATAAGGGACATTTCTATTTTGAGTTTAAATAAATTATTGTTCGAATCGATATTTCAATTCTTCATAGTATGCCGTTTTGTATCCTTGTTGATCATTGGGTAATCCCATATTGAAAGGTACTATGAGCTTTACTTTTGCCCTATCGCCCACATTTTTTAAAGGAGCCACCCACGCTACTGACGAATAAGTAGAGGTGTTACCATAAACCAAAACTTCAGGTTGCAAACTCTGAATATTGGAGTAGGTGAATGTATCGGTAGAAGCAATATATGTAAGACCTTTGAAACGAATGTAAAACTCTTCTCCTACTTTAATCCGTCTTCCATTACCTGAATCAATTACGTTGTAATAAATACCGGAAGAGGTATCAAAATAAAATTCGTTAGCCTGAAAAACACTGTCTTTTGGGTACTCGCGAAGCACTTGTATATCGTTTTCATCAATAAAACGCTCTATTGCTTTCTTCTCTTCGTCTAAACGTTGCGCATAAGTTTTATCATCATTGCAAGAAAAGAAGATTCCAATTGTTGCAGTAATCAGAAAAACGACTATAATTATTTTTTTCATTTCTTTTTGTAATATTTTATTCACAAAACCAAACACAAAATTAAACATTCCACTTTAATAAAGTGCTATTTTAGCTCGCTTAATCTATTATCTATTCTTAAAATTGAGACTTTCATGCTAAATAGTGTGGGGTTTGGGGTATGTGGTCTGCGGTTTGAGGTGTGAGTAATTCGTAATTCGTAACTCATAACTCGTAATTCTTTTCTATTCACACTGCTTTAATACATCCGCATATTCTTCCAATCCCTTTTCAAAGAGAGTTATTGCATCTTCAATTTTTCCATAAAATTCTCCACCCGATGCATTTAGATGACCGCCTCCGTCAAAATAATCTTCCGCAAATTCGTTGCATGGAAAAGCACCTTGCGAACGGAGCGAAACTTTCACCATATCTTCGTCTTCGCGAATAAATACTGAAAAAACAATGTTTTTAATACTCAACGGATAATTAACAAAACCTTCCGTATCTCCTTTAGTAATGGGAAATTGCGCTTGATCTTCTTTGGATAAGTAAATGAGTGCTGATCTTAATTCGGGATATGTTTTCATCCGTTGTGACAATGTAAATCCTAACAATCGAAAGCGATTTTCGCTGTAATTATTGAATACATTGCTGTATATTTGATCCCTGTCAATTCCTTTTTTTATAAGCAGACTTATAATTTCAAAAATCTCCGGATCATTTGAGTTGAATGTAAAAACTCCGGTATCTGTCATCATTCCGGTGTAGATACACTCTGCAATAATCGGAGAGATTTTCTCAAAATCTCCCATTTGAGAAATTAATCTAAAAATAATCTCACTGGTGGATGAGATATGAGGATATGAAATAACGGTATCGAAAACTTCGTCAGGAGATAGATGATGATCTACTAATATTTTTTCGGCTGTTGATTGTGCCACTAAATCGCCTAAAACTCCAATTCTTTTTAAAATATTGAAATCGAGACAAAAGATGAGATTGGCATTTTTTATTATTGCTTCTGCAACATTCGGGATATAAGTATTTACAACAATATCTTTTGTCCCATTCATCCATTTCAGAAAATAAGGAAATGAATTTGGAACAACCACTTTTACTTCCTTCCCTAAGTTCAATAGATAATGATACAAAGCTAATGAAGAGCCAAGGGCATCGCCATCTGGCGATAGATGCGTTATTATAACAATTTTCTGTGCATTGTCGATCTGCTTTTTCGCTTGAGAAATTTTTTGTGCTCCAATTATTGGTGTAAGTGAAGTGGATTCTATCATGTAGTTTTTCTGATTATTCAATGAAATTTATTTTGTTGAACGACAAAAATACTAAAAATTTATGGAGTAAGCACCCGAATCGGATATATCGTGGAAAGCAATGTTTAATTTCTGACACTCATTTATAATCTTAGTGGCTGCATAACGTGAAATGGAGGAGTCTATAATAACCTTGTTGGGTTTAAAAAAAGAGTGGAGTTCATTCATAGAAAAACTATTGTCTGATGCCAAGATGAGATAATCCACCTCAACAAATTCCTCACTTTTCTTCGATTTATATAAATTATCCGTAAGCAAAACAATTGTTGAGGTTGGATGATCAATAATTTGATTTTCGAATTGATACAATGGCACTTTTTTCCCACTAATCCTGTAAGCCATTTCGGTTTGCGAAAAATTGTTGTAAACAACAAGTTGATTGATAGGCTTATTGAAATATGAACTAACATTTAATAGAAGAAAGAGAGAAATAGAGAACAAAAACGTAATCAACATTTTTGCTCTCTTATGTAAAATAAAAAATGCAAGCGCGTATAAACCTATGAGAATCAAAAACAGTTTAGGCAGTGAAACTTGATTGCTTACTAACGTTGACCATGGTAAAGATTCGAAGAAATAGACAATTTGCAAAATAGTTTTTATAAAAAACTGAAGAAAAGCGGCAATCAACTCATAAATTAGCTGTACAAACTCCAAGTTGAATTTCAATAAAAAGGAGAACAGAGTGAGCGAAGCTCCTAAATAAATTATTAGTCCGATAAATGGCAAAACAAGGGTGTTGGTAATAAAAAAATAGGTGGGAAACGTACCAAAATAATAGAGGGTCAACGGAAACACTCCCAATTGAGCAGACGTTGTAACGGTTAGCAAATCCCATACATAGTGTGAGATTTTAAGTTGTGGCACGTACAAAATCGATAGTTTTGGTTGAAAAAACAGAATGGAAAATACACTTGCAAAACTTAACTGAAAACCTACACTAAAAAGATAAAAGGGATTTGCCAGTAAAATAAAGAAAGCGGCTGCCGCCAATGTATTATATGTAAAACCACTTTTGTGAAAAAGCGACCCAACACAAAAAAGCGACAACATAATTGCAGCCCTGATAACAGATACCGGCATTCCGGTAATAAAGACGTATCCCCAGAGAAATAGCAAAATCAGCAGTTGTTTCAAGATAAACCACTTACCGCGTTTACCAAGAAACGAAAAAAGAGACATGATAATCAGGTAAACAATCCCAACATGCAAACCACTTACAGCCAAAATATGCGATGTGCCGGAGGCACGAAATGCCTCTTTCAGTTCGTTAGATAAGTTTGCTTTATAGCCCAAAGTGAGGGCTGACAAGAAAGCATATTCATCGGGACTTAAATTGAACGTTTTATATTGATCCAGGATTTTTGCTCTTGCACGAAGTGCTTCGGTTTTTACCGAGCGGCTTCGCAAACCTGTTTCTACCCAGTTGTTTGATGGAACAAAAGCGGTGCCGGCAAAACCTTTTCCTTCCATAAATCGTTTGTAGTCAAAATCATCGGGGTTACCTAAATTCTTAATAGGTTTTATAGAAGTTTGAACAATTATCTGATCTCCCGGCATCAGGGCTTGACTTCTATTTTCGGGTTCAAAATAGAGCAGTACTTTTTTGTTGATAGGATAGGTTAGTTGCACTTCACAAGCAACCGATCGCCTTTTTTGTTGAGGTAAATCCAATATTTTAGCGATGTAAGATTGCGATTCTTCCGGAAAGTTATAGGAAACCTTTTTTGCCTGATATTGATAGGATTGAACCGTAAAAGAAAACAAAAAAAGCATCAATCCAACACCAAATATTCCCCGAAGTGAATAATTCCTTTTTAGAAAAGAAAAAAGAATGATGAGCAGCCCAATTAGTCCGAGAGAATAGAGATTTATTGAAGCGGATATAAACCTGCAAAAAAGAATTCCTGCAACAACTGGAATTAGCAATCTCAAAAAAGGAGTTTGATCTGCTTTATTCATGCTAAGGTAATTTGCAATTGTTGTTTCATTACAACAAAATGTTATACATGAGCCCACTCTGAAAACCGTCAATTGCTGATTATTAGTCTTTTTCTACCCTTTGTCCCTAAAGGGAAAAGCCTAATAATCAGCACTCTGCCAAAGTCCCCTTTACGAGGAGATTTAGGGGCAGGAAGCAGGGTAATTGACTTTTCGGAGTGCACTCATACTTGCAATAAAGAGTCTTTGAGATGGAAGTGGAAATTTTGAACTCTCGTCAATTATTTTTACAAAGACATCATTATGAACTTACTACAAAGAACATCAACCTCTATGTTATGAATGCACTTCAAAAAATATAACTTTGCACCTTAACGCCCTTACGAGAAAATTATTCAGAGCATTTTCAACTGACGTATCCTCTCCTCCGGATTTTCTGTCGAAAAGACAAAACTGCCTGCTACCAATACATCTGCTCCGGCATCAACTAAAAGTTTACCTGTTTCCAAATCCACTCCGCCATCTACCTCAATGAGTGCTTGTGAATTTTTCTGGATTATCAGATTTTTCAAATCATCCAGTTTAGACAACGTGTTGTGTATAAATTTCTGACCACCAAAGCCCGGGTTAACCGACATAAGAAGAACCATATCCACATCCTGAATAATATCTTTAAGTAAAGAAACCGGAGTGTGCGGATTAAGCGTTACACCGGCTTTCATTCCTTTCTCTTTAATTGCATGGATAGTTCTGTTTAGATGGGTGCAAACTTCGTAATGCACATTCATCATATATGCGCCCATAGCAGCCACTTCATCAATAAATTTTTCAGGCTGCACAATCATCAAGTGGACATCCAACGGCTTATCTGTTATACTTTTTAGCAAGTCCATAATGACAAATCCAAACGAAATATTGGGAACAAACACGCCATCCATTACGTCTAAATGTAGCCAATCGGCTTCACTACGATTAAGCATTTCAACATCGCGTTTTAGATTCAAAAAATCGGCCGACAATAAAGATGGTGCAACTAAGTGATTCATAGCTTAAATTTTTATTACAAAGATACATGATATTTATTTAAAACAAAAAAAGAACCAGAGTTTTAGCCTACAAGCTTCCTTTTTTAATAACCTATTTACAAAAAGCAATCTTTATGGATCTATTCTGTCCCATTCTCTATTTTTTATGAGATAGAGTATAAAAGTGAAGATAAAAGCACTTCAAGTTTATCGTTATAATTATTTTATAACTATCTTTGCAGCAAGTTTAAATAAACTTTGCAAGAAAACGGCAAATACTGCGTTACTCTCGTTTTTGAAACGTCATCTCGCCTTGGCGAGACGAAAGCTTCCGCTAAAGCGGGACAGGCTTTGTCTTTGCCCTTTTCTTATCAAAGACTCAAAAACGAAGGGTTTTCTGGCAGATACTAAATATAAAAAAAATTATAATGAGAAAATTACTATTTTTAAGTGCAATTGCTGTTATTTTTGCAGCATGCCAAAATAAATCTGAATACACCATTCACGGTAGTGTTGCAGATGATAAGTACGAAGGACAAAAAGTTTATCTTGAGGAGTGGACAGACTCTATTATGTTAACTGTAGATTCCACTTCCATAGTAAATGGTAAATTTGAAATAAAAGGCGAAACGGATAGACCTGTTTTACGCTTTATAACATTGGGGGAAAAAGACAAAAAAGCGCGTTCTCTTGTGATGGTGGAACCGGGAAAAATTAATGTAGTGTATGATTCGCTATTTCATATTTCGGGCTCCGCACTTAATGATACATACAGTGACTTTATTCTGAAACAAAAAGATTTAACTACAAAAATTCGCTCGCTATCGGATCAGTATAATGCTGCCATGGTTGACGGAACAATGACAGATGAGTTAGATGCCGAACTTACTTCCGGTTACGAAAGTATAGCCGACGAAGCCAAAGCTCTTAACTACGAATTTGTGAAATCTAATATCGATAATGAAATGGGGGAATATCTTTTTATGACTTCGTCAAGTATGTTTGATGTTGATCAACAAAAAGAGATCCTCGCAATGACAAACGATGAATACAAAGCAAGAAAGAACATTAAACGCATTGTAGATCGTATAGGAGCATCCGAAAATGTTGCCATAGGCAAAGAGTTTGTCGATTTTTCCATGAGAAATCCGGAAGGAGAATATATCTCTTTATCTGATTTTGCCGGAAAGGGCAAATATGTTTTTGTAGATTTTTGGGCATCATGGTGCGGTCCGTGTCGCGACGAAATGCCGAATGTGGTTAATGCATACAATAAATACAAAAACAAAGATTTTGAAATAGTTGGCGTGTCGTTAGATAAAGACGAAGACCAATGGATTCAGGGAATTAAAGATTTAAATATGACTTGGCCTCAAATGTCTGATCTTAAACTTTGGGAAAGCGCCGTAGTTCAACTTTATGCTATTCAGAGCATTCCTCATACCGTGTTATTAGATAAAGAGGGTAAAATTATTGCAAAAAATCTACGTGGAGATATGTTGAATGCAAAATTGTCTGAGTTGATGGATTAAGGAATTGTTTCCTGATAAACACAAATAAACCGCACTTAAACGCAAGTTGCGGTTTTTTTTATCTCTATAACCACACTCCTCAACTTTACTACGGAAGCCCTCTTATCATCTTCTAAAATGGAATAACCTATTAAAAAATAGAAATTCAGCACCTATTACTTTTATAAAAATCGAGAAATGAACGTTAAAATCAATAGTAAAAATGGTTTTACTGATATCTAATCCTAAAACAGTGCATGGATTCGGATTTTATAATTATTTTTGTAAAAACAGACATCATGAATCGTGAGAAAACATCCATATTAATCATCCTTTTGCCCCTATTTCTCATGGGCTTTGTTCATGTTGCTTTTGCGCAAAGAAAGCAAACTTTTACAGTTGTTATTGATCCGGGTCATGGAGGAAAAGATCCGGGTGCAATTGGTTCCATGTCGAAAGAAAAAGATATTGTCTTAAGTGTGGCAAAAAAACTTGGTGAAAAAATAAACAGTAGCCATAGCGATGTTAAAGTTGTTTACACCCGAACAACCGACAAATTTATTGCTTTGGACGAAAGACCCAGAATTGCAAACAGAGCGCATGCTCAACTTTTCATTTCAATTCATGCCAATGCATTAGACCGACGCAAAAGATCTCCCCAAGGAGTTGAGACATACATTTTGGGACTTCACAGAAGTCAAGACAACTTGGAAGTTGCAAAAAGAGAGAACTCAGTAATTGTTTATGAAGACAATTATGAAACCAAATACCAGGGATTTAATCCCGAGGAACCTGAATCCTATATTATTTTTGAATTCATGTCGAATAAGTTTTTAGAAGAAAGTTTAAACTTTGCCACTCTTACGCAACATGAACTTATAAATGGTGCCAAAAGAACAAATAGGGATGTACGACAAGCAGGTTTCCTGGTATTGCGCGAAACAGGTATGCCTAGCGTATTAATTGAACTGGGATACATCACTAATCGCGAGGAAGAGAAATATATGAACAGTGAACAAGGTCAAAAAGCACTTGTTAATTCCATTTACGATGCATTTACTAAATACAAAGCCGATTACGATAAAAGAAATGGATACGTGAATATGGCAAATTCAAATCCAACATCAGCATCAAGTAATGATTTATTATCTGATCCAACAAGCGAGCTACAAAATGATTCACCTATTGAATACAAAGTTCAATTTCTGACAGCTTCTCGTTTATACAAGGCAAACACACGCGCTTTCAAAGGATTAGATCCGGTAGAATATTATAAAGAGGGCTCTGTTTATAAATACACACACGGAAGCACCTCGAACGAAAAAGAGATCATTTCGATATTAAACAAAGTAAAAACAAAGTTTAAAGATGCTTTTGTTGTTCAATTCAAAGATGGTCAGCGAATTAAATAAACAATAGTTTCGAGACTTAAAAACATAATTTTATATGAAAACATGGAGTAAATATGCAAAAATTGGTCTTGCCTTTTTGGTAGGAATTGTAATGATATATTTTGGACTCAACTTTTTGAAAGGAGTTAATGTTTTTCAAAAACAAAACACCTATATCTCGGTATTCGACAATGTAAACAACCTCAACGTGTCGTCTCCCGTACTGGTTAATGGCTTTCAAGTGGGTTTGGTCAATTCAATTCATATGATGGATAACGATTCAATGGATTTGGCTGTTGAAATAAGGCTCGATAAGGGATTTAAAGTGAAAAAAGGAAGTAAACTTGAATTCAACACTGATTTTTTGGGAGGCTCATCGGTTAATTTATTAAACAATCCGTACGGCACTGAGTATTTATCGCCCGGCGATACCATTCTTGGAACAAGAGCCGTTGGTTTAATGGACGGAGTAGCGCGTGTGATACCGAAGACAGACTCCATTATGACTCGATTGGATTTAATGTCTGTTGCCTTATTGAAGTTAGCAACTAGCCCGGATTGGGTAACATCTCTTGAAGCTATGAGTGGTACCATGCAAGAACTTCAAACCTCTACTAAAAGCTTAAAAAATGTGCTTTCTGAACTTGAAAATAATCTTCCCGGCATGGCCGAAAATTTATCCGCAATTACTACTGACTTTAGAAAAGTAAGTCAGAACTTGGCGGAAATTGATGTTAACAAAACCTTCAATTCGTTAGACTCTACTCTGCTTAATTTGCAAGAGCTGTCAGCCAGTTTAACCCGAACAGATAATACACTGGGAAAGCTGACACAAGATACACAATTGCACGATAGCATTACCAGCACAATAAATAGTGCCACCAAACTATTGGAGGACATTAGAGAAAATCCGGAAAAATACCTCAGCGTGCGGCTACGATTATTTTAGTAGAAGACCATTTCAAAATAGGAAGAATTATATATCCATTTTACAGAATGTGAAAATGGCAAGAATGTTTTCGTCAATAGAGTTAAGAGGTTGTGAAATGAAATTTATTACAGATGAATGATAAACTTTAAAAATGTAATTTAAACTGTACCAGGAAAATATATCAATCGGACATCTTATCAATATTTGAAAACTTCTATTTTAATTTCATAATAGAAGCTCAGCCTTTAGTTATTTAAAATGATTACAAATAAGGAGTTTCGATATTTATTAAATTAAACAGTTGTTATCAACCTTATAGCCTATATAACCTCAAGGGTTACTAAACCTCGTGACTTGAGATATCTGAAAAAGCAAGCCTCTGACTATCTGATGATTATAAAGGTATGGAGCACTACAACAGCTTGTTTATTAGTCTATTATAAGTAGCTTGTTGATAACTAACGGTGTGTAGAACTTACAAATTTTAAGGAAAATAATAGATTTTGAATTGTCATTTTTTTTTACAAAATTTGTATGCAGGTATAGGAAAATCACACAAAAAAAAATTATCTTAATCACATAGATGAAAACTGACTTTAAAAGTTTATGGAACAATTGTCTCAAAATTATTAGAGATAATATATCTGATGCAGCATATAATACATGGTTTGCTCCAATTATCCCCATAAGTTATCGGGAAAATATCTTAACTGTTCAAGTTCCAAGTCAGTTTTTTTATGAATATCTTGAAGAAAAATTCATCGACCTCATTCAACGAACCCTATATCGGGTAATGGGTGAAGAAACTATTCTTAATTATCGTGTTGTGGTGGCATCTGCCAGCAATACTGCCGTAGAAATTAGAGGTGAATCAAAGAGGCAGCCTTATCCAAAATCTGCCGTAACTCAATCTGCTAAAGTTCCAAGTCCTTTCAATAGAGTGGAGCCACAGGAGTTTGATTCTCAAATAAACACCAAATATACTTTCAATAATTTTTACGAGGGCAATAGCAACAGGTTAGCACGAACTGCTGCTGAAGCAGTGGCTATCAGTCCTGCCAAAACAGCTTTTAATCCACTCTTTATTCACGGACGCTCAGGTGTTGGCAAAACACATCTCTGTCATGCTATTGGTTCAAAAATCCAAGAACTTCATCCGGACAAGAAAGTTCTCTACCTCTCGGCACACCTTTTTAAAGTTCAATATACCGATGCAACACGTTTTAATACTGTAAACGATTTCATCAACTTTTATCAGGGAATCGATATCCTTATTATAGACGATATACAAGAATTGTCAGGACTAACCAAAACACAAAACACCTTTTTTCACATATTTAATCATCTGCATCAAAACAACAAGCAACTCATCATGACATCCGACTGTGCTCCTATGGATATGGTAGGAGTGGAGGAACGTCTTTTGACACGATTCCGTTGGGGATTGACAACACAGTTGGAACGGCCTGAAAAAGAGTTGCGTAAAATAATTTTACAAGAGAAAATTGTTGCTGATGGTTTGGATATTTCCGAATCTGTAATTGATTATATTGCAGAGAATGTTACAGACAACGTGCGCGACTTAGAAGGTATCGTCGTCTCTTTAATGGCGCATTCCATAATAAACAACAAAGAAATCGACCTCACGCTTGCGCGAAGAGTAATAGAGCAGAGCATTAAGTTTGAAGTGAAAAGGATAACCGTTCAAAAAATACAAGATGTAGTTTGCAATTACTTCAACATTAAAAAAGAACTAATTCAATCAAAATCTCGCAAACGCGAAATCGTGCAAGCCAGACAAGTTGCGATGTATTTTACAAAAGTATACACAGAAATGTCGCTTGCTCAAATTGGTTCACACATAGGTAAACGCAATCACGCTACTGTTCTTCACGCTTGCAATACTGTGAAAGGATTGCTTGATGTGGATAAATCATTCCGTTCTAATGTGGATGAGATTGAGCGGATATTACACACTTAATTGGGGTGTGCGTTATGGGGTGAGATGTGGGGTGTGGGGTTTGTGGTGTGCGTTATGGGGTGTGAGATATGATGTGGTGATATGTTGATGTGATGATTTGATGATGTGTTGCTTTACCATTCATAATTCGTTAGTGGTAAGTTGTAAGAGGTAAGTGTGACCTTATTTTTTATGAATTTGCTAATTCATTCTCAGGCTGAAAAAAACCAGTTGCATTTAGGCGTTACATACGAAAACTCAATAAGCTCTAAAATCTTTCCTATTTCTACTTTCTTCTTGAAAAATGATAAAGTTTCTTTACATTTGTAAGAGAATATTTTTATCAATATGATTATGCGCAAAACTATCATCCTTCTTCTCCTGATTTTATCCTGGAGTCTTTATTCTCAGCAGTCACTTAAAATTGCGGTTATTAGTGATACGCATTATCTATCATCTAAACTTGCAAAGCCCGGTACAGCTTTAGATAACTTTGAAGCAGCTACCGGAAGAAACATTGAAGATTTACATGCCGTATTGCATCAGGTTGTTTCAGACTTACAAACTTATCAACCCGACCTACTTTTGATTTCCGGCGATATAACAAATCATGGCGAACGAGACAGTCATATTGATTTTATTGCTACTTTAAAACCTTTAGCTGATAACGGAACACGCATTTTTGTGGTTCCGGGTAATCACGATGTAAATGTTCCCAATTCAAAAAAGTATGATGGAGATTTATCTTCACCCACAGCTAATATCTCTGCTCAAGAATTTGCCCAAATATATGCGTCTTTTGGATATGCTACAGCTGCAAAACGCGATATAGCCTCATTAAGCTATCTCACAGAAATAAATGATACTATCTGGTTGTTGAGCATAGACAGCAATCGCCACAAAGAATATAAAACATCAACCATTTCGGCAGGTAGAATTCTTCCCGAGACCATGCGTTGGACGCTTGAAATTTTGCGTGAAGCAAAATCAAAAGATATATTAGTGCTGGGAATGATGCATCATGGTTTAGTGGAACATATGCCTTATCAAGCAGTATTCTTTTCCGATTATTTAATTGACGATTGGAAAAACAGTGCTCAGCTACTTGCTGACAATGGACTAAAAATTATGTTCACCGGGCATTTCCATTCCAATGATATTACACTTTTAACCTCTCCACTTGGGAACAGAATTTACGACATAGAAACCGGAAGTTTGGCGGGATATCCTTTCCCTTACCGATTGATGACATTGCAAGACAATCTACTCAATATAGAAACAAGGTTTGTAGAGTCGATACCAGGTAGACCAAACTTAAAAGAGGAATACCGCCAAAAAACAGAACAAATAGCTCGACGTGCTACGCAAGCAAAAATAAATTCAATGGAACTTCCTATTCCTGCGGACATAAAGGATGCATTAGTAGATTTGCTTATAGAAATGCGATTGCTACATATGAAAGGGGATGAAAAGATTGACAACGAAATGCTGCAACTAATTCAGCGTGTGAATAATTTGGTGGGAGATCCCGACGCAGATTTCTCATCGTTCGAACTCGATTTTCCTCCTGCCGACAACTTTTTAGAAATTGAGCTGTGAAGCAAAACAAGTTAATAGAACCAAAATCACTTGCATTTTGCATGCAAAATGGTGTTGTAGAGGCGGGATGTGACGAAGCCGGCAGAGGATGTTTGTCAGGACCTGTGTTTGCTGCAGCAGTTATACTTCCCGACAACTTCAGATGTGACACTTTGAACGATTCAAAACAGTTATCTTTAAAAACACGCAACGAACTACGCATAAAAATAGAAAATGAAGCCCTCACTTTTGCTGTAGCGAGTTGCACTCCCCAGGAAATTGACGAAGTCAATATATTGTGGGCATCGATTAAAGCCATGCATCGGGCAATTGCCAAACTACAAGTTACTCCTCAACATATATTGGTAGACGGAAACAGATTTAAACCATACAAAGATATTCCTCACACTTGCGTTGTAAAAGGGGATGGCAAGTTTATGTCGATAGCTGCCGCATCCGTTTTAGCAAAAACCTATCGTGATGAATATATGATTGACCTACACCGGGAATTCCCGCATTATAATTGGGATACAAACAAAGGATATCCTACACGAGCACATCGCAAAGCGATTGAAAAATATGGAATAACGCCGCATCATAGAAGGACATTTAGTTTGACTGTTGATTATATTCGCCCACTCTGAAAACCCTCAATTGCTGATTATTAGTCTTTTTCTACCCTTTGTCCCTAAAGGGAAAAGCCTAATAATCAGCACTCAGCCAAAGTCCCCTTTAGGGGATTTAGGGGCAGTAGATTTATCAGAGTAGACTCTTATATCAAATAAAAGTCTTTGCGTGAGAAAAAAACAAAAATCATTAACCAGCTAAACAATAAGTCGCACACAGGAATCACCTTTTACTTATCCAATCCCCGCATCGACAACTGAATCCTCTTCCGCTCTTTATCCACCGACAAAACTTTCACCTGCACATGCTGATGCAAAGAAACCACTTCAGTTGGATTAGATACAAACCTATCGGCAAGCTCTGAGATATGCACTAAACCATTCTCTTTGATGCCCACATCAACAAAACATCCAAAATTGGTGATATTGGTAACAATTCCCGGCAAGATCATCCCTTCATTCAAATCGTCAATAGTTTTCACCGCTGCATTAAATTCAAGCATTTGCACTTTGGTGCGCGGGTCGCGACCGGGTTTTTCCAATTCGTCTAAAATATCGGTAAGCGTTGCCAGACCAATAGTATCGGTAATGTACTTCTTTAGATCAATCTTCTCCCTTAACGATTTATCGTCAATCAACTCTTTAATGGTGCAATTCAAATCCCTTGCCATTTTCTCAACCACATGGTAACTTTCCGGATGCACGGCAGAATTATCTAACAGATT
>Ga0172378_10003854_pt1 | contig 14112 bp, 16 predicted proteins | sample GrowelOW332metaG_FD_119755 | JGI IMG/M metagenome (GOLD analysis project Ga0172378, IMG submission 119755) | Groundwater microbial communities from an aquifer near a municipal landfill in Southern Ontario, Canada - Pumphouse #3_1 metaG | ecosystem: Environmental > Aquatic > Deep subsurface >... | reverse complement strand
TGACACATCTTCACGGCAGCATGGTCTTTGTACAGACGATACTGCTGTTTCTCCAGAATCCTGCGGTACTCTTCATCCATGATTACACCTAGAACTCGAAAAGGCTTTTTTGTGTTCTTATCGACGGCTCAACGTTCTTGGTCTTCGTTTCGGTAGTTTCCACATATCGCTCCCTCTTTTCAGTCACTGGTTTGACCGTATCGGCGACCGCCTCTTTCACAATCTTGGAATCGATTCTGGAATCCAGCAAAAATGCCAATCCCTCTGGTTCTATCCCAACCTCGCTTATCATCTTTGCCCTCAGTTCCCTGTCGTTGGCAAGCATGATCTTCAACGACGGCAGAACATCCATCGAGACACGGTTCGTTGACGTGTGCATATACTTAGCTAATCTGAGAGAAACATCTGATTTTACGGCCCTGATACTTTTCGATCTTGACATCTTCATCAGATAATTTGGAAATCTGAAACGATCCCTGTTCACGTAGCTGGAATGCTTTGCCGTCGAAACGCCCGCGGTCATGGTATCGTTCGCATACGACCACATCCCATAATACTGACGCCTGTTGACCCTTCCGAGAAAAATATCCGCTTTCGACAACTTTTCGTAACCCCTTATCAGATCGCTTACGTCTCTGAACTCGTACGGCATATTCTCATCTATCCACAGCATTACAAATCCAGGTTCTTCGTCTATATCCCTCAGCATCGCACGAGAACCCATGGCGTCATTCTTGCGAAAGATGGAATTCATCAGATCGTACATGCCTTTTCTGACAACACGGTCGGATAATTGAGAAACATCGTCTACTGTGACTGTATCCTTACCTACCGCGATCGATTCGAGGTCCCTTACGGCCGCACGCATATCACCGTTGGAATTTTTTGCTATACGATCCAATGAATCATCATCGACAGTGATCTTTTCTGCTGCAGCGATCTTTCTCAGTGCTTTCGCGATGGATGTCGAAGTGGGTCTCTGAAAGGTGATCTGCAGGGTCTCGTTTTTAATTACCGATGATTTTTTGCTCAATGCATAAAAATCATTCACTATGAGGATCACGGGCTGTTTTGTTTTTCTGATCAGCTCTATGATGACCGGGATCGCACCCCGGTCTGCATTGCCGAACAGACTGTCCGCCTCATCCAGAACTATGAGTTTCCTTCCTCCGTCCCTGGAACTTAGAAAATCACCGAAATCGTTGAATGTGTCCGAATTCGCACCTCTCAAAGCAATTGTACGGATTATGTCCCCCGTACGCTGGTCCGATGCGTTCATCTCTGTGATCCCCCACCCCATGTCATTCGCCAATGCTTCAGCGGAAGTGGTCTTTCCGATACCTGGTGTTCCGATAAGAACCACCGTCTTCTTCGAGACGGTACCGTCGTTCCAGGAATCCGCCCAGCCCTTCAGCTCTCTGATGGCTTTCGGATTGCCGATAACGCCATCAAGTGTCCTGGGTCTGTATTTCTCGGTCCAATCTTGGGACATCGCCACACCATCGCTGAAAAGAGGTTAAATCTTTCGCCTTCTGGTTTTTCGATAATATTTTTCACTTGAGATACACGAACCTGTACAGATCTAACATCTGAACTATGAACAGCACAGTGCAGAGGATGACCAATAGATATTCCATGGTCGTGTCCAGAACGTAGTACCTATCCACAAGGTATATCACAACGGAACACGAGAGGAACGCCAACCCCCTTGTCCACTTCCCCAGTATGAAGTGACCGAGACCGAAAATATCAAAAATTCCTGGTACAAAGGCGAACATCATCGCAGTGACCGTCTGCACGACACCGTAACGATCCTTGGCTACCGGAATCGCCTGCTTGAGGAGATCGCCGCAATTGGAACAGAATATCGAATCCGCCGGAAGTTTGGTACCGCAATTGGAACAGACGGTCTCATCCCCCACATTCAGATAGTACGCATGTACTTTTGCAGCTCCGCATCTGTGGCAGAACTCGTCATGATCCTCCATTACTGAACCGCACTGCGAACAGATATATGGCATTGTCAACCCCGTGTGACCATATGATATACGCCGTTGTCATTATTCACGGATATAGGATAGTCATACAGTTCACTTACCTTTTTCGATGTCAGGATCTTTTCCTTCGGACCGTCGGCAAATATCCTTCCGTCCTTTATCATAACGACCCTGCGGACACTCAGAGGTATGTCCTCGAGCTCGTGCGTTATCATGATCAATCTCATACCGGAACCCATCATTATGTCGAACATCTTTCTGAACCTGTCCTTCATCACGATATCCAGTCCCGTCATTGGTTCATCGAGTACGAGCATCCTCGGTTCTGTGATCATTGCCCTCGCGATAAGCGTCCTGCGCATCTCTCCGAGCGAGAGTTCGCCTATCTTTCTCCCAAGGAGATCATCGATACCCATTTTCATGGCCGCATTTCGAACCTTCCCCCTCATATCCTCTGAAGTCTCATGATTCCTGAATACATCCAAACTTCCGAAATATCCGGACATTATCACTTCCGAGACCTCGGTATCATCACTGAACCTCGATTGCAAGTCCATCGAGACTATACCCATTTTACTTCTGAGATCGAATATGTCCCATTGTTCTTTGCCGAATATCCTCATGGTCGCTACGTTATTCTCGTCATAATAGGGAAGAATCTCCGCCCTGAGCAATTTCATCAAAGTCGTCTTACCGGAACCGTTTGGCCCGATGATAGCGACATTCTCATCATCTCCGATAGAAAGATCGACGTCACTGAGGATCGGATTCCCGTCCCGGACGACGGATACACGCTTCAGCTCCAGAGCCCTCTCCGAGTCCACTTCACCGACCTCCGAATACATCTGAGTACCATTTCCAGCGATCGGATCAATTCCTGGTGCTTATATGGTGCATATTGCCAGTGGCAGGAGAGACCATCGTGAGTTTTCCTCTAAGTACCCCTTTTACGGATGTTATCTTGCTGGACAGCGCTTTCAATTCTTTCAATTTGTTCTCGGCTATCATTATCTCCATGCATGTATCGTGATCGAGATGGATATGAACGGAGGTCCTGATGGAATGCCCATTCTCGTGTTCCAGATCCGTCATTTTCTCCTCGAGACCTGTCACTTTATGATTGTAGACGATCACTATGACCCCGACCATATATTCGTCTTCATTCTTCCAGTTCTTCTCTGACAGAGAATCTCTGACGAGATCGCGAATAGCCTCCGATCTGCTGACGTATCCTTTTTGGGCAATTGAGTCATCGAAAAGCCTCAAAAGCTCTGGTTCCAAAGAAACTCCGATCCTTGATACACCGTCCATACATATACATCGATTCGGTATTATTAATCATTTCCTAGATATTACTGGCCTTGATTCGGAATATAATATGGTCCGCCAGATATTGTCGTGGAATCGGTATGTTTTCATCCTGTTCTCAAACTTGGACAAAAAAGTCTAGTGTTAAATAGTACTATCAAAATGTGTTAGTATGGACCCGCAGACGATCGCTCTGATAATTATCCTCGTTGGGGCATTGCTGATCATAGTCGAAGCCTTCAGCCCCGGTGCATTCATAGTCATACCAGGAACGGTACTGGTGATCATCGGAGTGATAGGGTATGCATATCCGGATTTCCTCATGAGTTGGTACTCTCCGGTATCGGCACTCATCATCTCGATACCCATAACCCTGGTGACGGTAAAAGGATATCAATTGCTGGCGAGACCCGTTCCGCCGTCTACCACTGTCTCAGAATCTTTGCTAGGCAAAACTGGAATAGTGACTGTAGACGTAGAACCCGGATCACTGAAGGGGAAAGTCAACATCGACTCGGATATATGGAGTGCCACGTCCGATGAGATCATCGAGAAGGGCACGAAGGTCAGAGTGTGTTCTGCCGAAGGCGTACACGTGAAACTGGAACGCGTTCTGTCCACTGACAGCTGATAGGAGGGAAAAAATGGACGAAAATATAATCCTGGCATTGGTTGCGGTCGCGATCATCGGAACGCTCGCGGTCGTTATCAGTGGAGTGAAGATTATCCAGCCGTATGAGCAGGGCATATACATGAGACTCGGGAAATTCGTGAGGATTCTCAATCAGGGCCTAAACTTCGTGTGCCCGCTGATAAATCAGGTCGTAAAGCTTGATCTGCGTACAGAAGTCCTCGATGTCCCGAGTCAGGAAGTGATCACGAAAGACAATTCGCCTGTGAATGTGGATGCTATAATCTACATCAAGGTCATAGATCCTAAGAACGCCTTCTTCGAGGTCACTAATTACCATGCTGCAACCATCAATCTGGCACAGACCACCCTGAGATCTACCATCGGTGAAATGGAACTCGACGAGATCCTCTCCAGCAGAGAGAAGATCAACGTCCAGTTGAGGGACACGCTCGATGAATCCACGGACAAGTGGGGTGTCAAGATCGAGGCAGTGGAGATCAGGGAGGTGGACCCTGCGAAGAAGGTCAAGGATTCCATGGAAGAACAGACATCTGCGGAAAGGAGGAGACGTGCAGCCATCCTTCAGGCGGACGGCCTAAAAAGAGCGGCCATCTTGGAATCCGAGGGAAAGAAGAAATCCATGATCCTCCAGGCAGAGGGGCAGAGACAGTCCATGGTCCTGCAAGCAGAGGGACAGAGACTCGCAACCATACTTGAAAGTCAAGGTGATGCACAAAAACTCCGTATAACGGCGGTAGGTGCATCCTCGCTTGATTCCAAAGCCATGGCCGTTCTTTCGATGGATACGTTGAAATCAGTAGGCGAGGGGGCATCGTCCAAATTCTTCTTCCCGATAGAACTAACCAAGCTAGTGGATGGCATCTCTCAATACATGGGGGCCGGAACAGACATACCAGAAAGGGCTGTATCGGATAAGGAAGCGATTGAAACCGCAGTTGGAAAAGCCGACGACATACTCGGTCCGATTCCCACTGCAGAAGAGATAAAAGAGCAAATCGACGACCTCGATGCGATGATGGATAAGGACCGCAAGGAATCCGAAACACTCGTGAAAACCTCCAGTTCATCATCTTCGGTCGAGAACTTATAATCTGACGATGCGGGGCAACCCGCACCGCCAAATTTTTTATGAATCGACCACATTCACGAATTTGACCGCAGATGTTTACTGGATATGCATTCAGTTGAAATGAGCCCGAAAAACGATTATCATCAATAAGTCCAATCCCTTCTGTTCATATCCTCTATCGCATCGGATATCAGGGATACAAGAATGTTCAGCATCATACTCCCCTTTTCTGCAGTGGCCTTTGTTGGGTCCCCCGTAGCACCAGTCTTTGAGATCTCGGAGATGTCCCATATCACATCCGTTATCTCGTTGATACGTATCATGTTCTCCGGTACCTGGGATACGGCATTCTTCATATTCACCAGATCTGGACGTATCGCCATCATTATGGATGTCTCACCCTCTCCCCCGTGACCCAATCCATTCCAGACATCGAATCTATCGCCCATCACGGATCCAACCTTCTCCCACCACGCTGGCATGTATAGGAGTTTTAAATCAGGATGACGAATCTTGACGTTATGCGCCGCTATCTCGAGTGCAGGGATGTTGCCGTCATGTCCATTCAGGATGTATATATGCTCTATACCATTAGTGACGATACTCTCGAAGATGTCCTCCGCAACGGCGATCACCGTTTCGTATCTCAGTGATATCGACATAGGAAATTTGTTATAATGACCGGAGGCACCGAACGGAACACATGGAACAACAACGACACCTTCCGTTCTTTCGGCCACACGTTTTGCAACCTCTGTCGGGACGAAATAATCCGGCCCCAGACAACAATGCCATCCGTGACTCTCACAGGCACCGAAACACACGATTGCGGTAATCTTGTCGCTGTTTTCAAGTAGCCTTTTTAATTCGAGCGAAGAAAATTCATTCAGAAATACCTTTTTCATCCGATACACCTCTGTGGACTGACTCACCTGCGTGTTGTACAACATATGCTCTACAGATTCGCAACTGCATCCACTATGACTGTAAAACTACTTAATGGAAGCAAGGCCGATCCTGATCCTGAATTCCGAAACCGTCTTTGGATTCTCGATCGAGGTTCTCATCCGGACAATGTGCGGATACGCGTTCAGGAAGATGACCGATCGGCATTCAGAATATCCACACCGAAGATCATTATATCCTCCGACTCCACAATATCACAGACATCATCCACCGATCTGCTTAGATCTTCCGACACCTTACCGAAAAAAGAGGTGAATATCGACGCTACGGACCACACCCCTTTGCGATAGTTCATGTCGTGGTCCGTATTTTTGAATTCACCAATCAAGTTGCCTATACATCCAAGGATCATCAGAACATTACGATGATAAACCTCCCCCTCCGGAATCACATCCTCGGAAAAATGCGATGATATCCATTCCCTCGATCTCTCCGCCAAGCTCTCGACTATAATCCATGATTGATGCGCCTGGTAAAGGAGTTCCGCAGCACGTTTCGATCTCGATGCAGCATAGAGCTCCAATGCACCCGGGAAAAGTATCGCCGAAACATAATCCCCTCTCTCCCTGAGTATCTCTTCGGACTCGTTCAGTGCGTCATTGTAGGCATTCATTATGATTGCTTTGAATATCTCCCCCTTGCTGGGGAAGATATTGTAGAGACTGCCTATGAGGATGCCGGACCTCTGGGCGATCTGCCTGGCAGTGGTCTTCTCATAGCCAAAGTCATAGAACAGCTCCATGGAGACCTTCAGGATGCTCTCTCTGGATGCTCCCCTCCTCTCGTGTATCTTCTTCACGATCGGCTGTCCGTGTATCTTCTTCACTGTCAGATCTATTTTCTTCATCATGATGTTGTGTTCCTTGGGACTAAACCCCTCCTTCGTCCCTTTTCGTACTCACTTTTGAACATGTTCAAAAAACTATATAAACAAGTCTGTATTTGAACATGTTCAAACTAGGTGATACCGACGTTCGATAAATTAGCGAATTTCATTACAAAACATCCTAAATCGATCATTGCGATTTGGATCGTCGCGCTTCTAGTTGCATTGCCATTCGCGATGCAATCCGGAAACGTATTGGATTATGATATGACCACCATGAGCGGTTCGGAATCCGAATCGACGATAGGGCTGGAGATAATGGACGAGAACTTCAACTCCGGTGTGTCGACGAACACGATAATGGTCATACCTTACGGATCATCGGATGATCTTACCCTCGTAGCCGGCATGGTAAATGCGACGAACGGCCTGCAGGAACATCTTGACGAACACTACGGAACAAATGCCGTTATCGCGTCCGACATGGGTGCTTATAACAAGAACGGTGACAGCTCCGTCTCCGGAATATACCTGATAGGCATCACTTTCAACGACAGCGATCTCAATACGGTGGATGAGACTGCGAATATCAGAACGATCGTAGATCAAACGACCGCAGCCCTCGGTATCGAAGATCACGTATACGTTACAGGATCTTCGGCCATAACCTACGACACCAAGACCAGTGCTACGGATGATATCAGCAAGATCGATCCCTTCTCGATATTATTGATAATAATATTGTTGGGATTGTTCTTCTGGGCGATCGTCACCGCAGGCGTTCCACCGGCAACCGTCGGAATGGCATATGGCCTTGTGCTCGCACTGCTGTTCTTCATAGGCGGTGTGCTTGACATATTCTACATAACCAGCATCATCGTGCTAGTATCGATGCTCGGTGCCGGATGCGATTACTCCATATTCATAATATCCAGGTACAGAGAGGAAAGACTGAAGGGACTGGATAAGGAATCCGCTCTGAAAGAAGCAATCAGATGGGCGGGTGTTTCGGTAGCCACCTCCGGTCTTGCGGTGATCATCGGATTCGGTGTCATGTCATTCTGCTCATTCTCATTGGTCCAGACCATGGGTATGATCCTCGCTCTCGGGATAGTTATGGCGTTGCTCGCGGCATTGACATTCATACCCGCACTGTTGGAACTTATCGGAGACAGGGTCTTTTGGCCCAGTAACATCGATGCTTACAGAGAAGGCAGCAAGACCCGCAAGGGGATATACGGAAAATTCGTGAGCATATCCAGAAGATATTTCGGTTGGGTCGGCAGATTCAGCGTGAAACATGCAATCGCCATCGTAGCCGTTGCACTGTTGGTGACCGCCCCACTCGGATATGTCGCATTGACAACTGAATCGTCTTATGATATGATCAGCATCATGCCCGACAGCGATGCAAAGGAGGGTGTCAATCTGATCGTAGATGATGCAGACGGCGGAATGCTGATGCCAACTTACGCAGTATTCGAACTGACTGCACCGATAGCAACACTTGATCACAGCAATCACACGTTGCTGTGGACCACAGAAGGATATCGATATCTGGATGACCTGGATACAATGTCCTCGGAACTATCTGGATCTGACGAAAACATAAACTATATACTAGGACCCACCCCCTGGGCATCCGTGTATTCCATGGTCTATCAGTCGATATTGGCCGCCGGCGTTCCGGCAGAGAGTATAACCCCTCAGATGGTCAATACCAATGCCGTCACGGCATTACCGGAATTGATACAACCAACGGTATCCTCGATATTGGATGAAGTCGGATGGGACAACGATTACACCGTGACATCCCCGTACATCGATTATGCATTGAACTACGGCGGAGGCACGGTGTCATCCGACGGAAATATGGCGAAACTTACGATAATGCTCTCAGACGAACCCATGTCCGATGCATCGATGGACTCTATATCCGGAATAAGGTCGATGATTGAAGGATACGATGATGAATACTCATCCATGATAACCGAATCATGGGTTACTGGAACCGCGGTGGTCGTCCTCGATGTTTCGGATACCGTCAATTCCGAATTCAATTGGATCAAGGTTATGGTGATACTCCTGATATTCGTGCTGCTCTTCTTCGTACTCGGATCATATCTGACCCCCATACGTTCTCTGCTGACCATCATAATGAGCATAATGTGGACCATAGGCATGACACACCTTGTATTCAGTACCGCACTCGGGATACCTGTCACCTGGATCGTTCCGATCGTGCTCTTCGTGGTTTGTCTGGGCCTCGGCATGGACTATGATATCCTGCTTACCACCCGCATAAGAGAAGCTAAGAAAAAGGGAATGACCAACGACGATGCTATCGTCAACGCAATGGAGAAATCAGGTTCGACGATATCGCTTTGCGGCATGATCATGGGCGGAACTTTCCTCACGCTTCTGGTCTCTTCCTCACCAATGCTGCAGGAATTCGGATTCGCATTGGGATTCGCGATATTGGTTGACTCGTTGATCGTCATCACCTACATAGTGCCAGCATTGATGCATCTCATGGGTGATTGGAGCTGGAAGGGCCCGAAATTCCTTAACAGGGGATGAACTCGGGCAACGTGAACCTTTTACCCCGCTTTCGCGGGGTCGTTTTTATTGAACTCTGATTCTCATTGTGAAACTGAAAAAAAACGACAACGTAATAGATGGTCTCAAAACCAGTTTAGCCGCGATAGGATGAAGATCTCATGCCTGAGGCTGACAATTGTATGCCGGACCCAGATCGTTGATGTTGGGACCAAGTTGCTTATCGACGCTCAGGGTGCCATTTGGGACATCGAGAAAGTTGGCAAGCGTCTGGTCGTCGGGGTATTTTCCCACGGAGACTGCCACTTTCCCATACTCCGCAATAGGCAGTGCGGATATCCCCTCTTCGGAGACTATCTCGAATGCATCATCCTCCTTATCCATATCAGATATCGATGAGCATTTGATACGCTGGACATGAATACCCACCTTTGCCAATAATTCCAGAGAGGATTCGAACCGCTTTGTATCCGCAGGATCCTTGTTCTTGGATTCTGACGACTCGAAGACCTTGAATTCATACTCCATAGTAGCAATTACGTCATCGAAGTATTTAATGAAATTCATAACCCGCCACCCTATAGCTATGAATCGTCTTGTAATCTGTCATGTACGACCGATTTTCTACTGTTTAAGAAGGATCTGCCCGTCTAAAAAAAGCCGAGGTGTTCTAAGAATATCTTGGTCCCGAGAACTATCAGTATCACCCCGCCGACAAACTCGGCCTTCGACTTATATTTGGCGCCGAACGTACTGCCTATGATCATACCTACCACCGACAAAACGAAAGTCGTCACACCGATGAGTACCGCTGAGAAGAATATGTCAACATCCAGGAAGGCAAACGATATCCCTATGGCCAAAGCGTCTATACTTGTTGCCACGGCCAATACGAGCATTGTCCTAATACCCGTCGAACTGTCCACCCTTTCGTCATCATCAGACAACGATTCCCTTATCATGTTCACGCCGATAACAACCAGGAGAATGAACGCGATCCAATGGTCCACCGCCGTTATGCTGTCCTTAAATTGCACACCTAGATAATATCCTAACACAGGCATGACTGCCTGAAATCCGCCGAACCATATCCCGACGGTCAGGATATTCCTCAATGTGACTTTTCCGACAGCGAGTCCTTTGCATATGGCCACCGCGAAGGCGTCCATCGAAAGCCCGACAGCTATCAGGAAAATGGTGATTGTATCCATCTGTCGTTCCGGCAATATGATCGTTCTATATATTGCTTCTTTGCCGGACCTGTCGAACGGACCTCGTCTTTGCGATTGGAAAATTGATAAGGTCCCTGCCGATAATCAGTAACGCAGGTCGTATTTCATGAAAAGATACGAGATACGAGGAATTATATACTGTATCTTCGCTACTTGGTATTACTTATTAATGAAAAGGTGTTACTAGGTGAAAGAATGTGGTTGATTGTTTCTTTATTGGCTGCCCTGACAGTCACCGGAGCCAGTTTCATAGCCCCGGCGAAATACAAGTTGGGACTCCTGTCCTTAGCGCTTTGGGGTCTCAGCGCATGCATATTTGTCGATCATGTATTAGGGTACGAGGGTGGAGAATTCCTTGAGATGACAACGGATGGGATGATTACCAACGGTGTAGTCCTTGGAATCGCAATGCTCATACCGATATTCATTATCTGGGAGAGTTACATCGTAGTACAGAATTTGAAAGAATCTTCGGTTGCGGTAGAGAAGACCGTAGCTGCGAAGAACCCTGTTAAGGAGGTGTGAAAATGGCTTGTTTCCTTGTTCCGGCGACTGTAGCGTTGTTTACAACGATATTCGCAAAGAAGTTCCCCGAACAGTTACATATCTGGTGGTTCAACATCATGGCATGGGGTGCCACGGTGGCATTGCTCGTCGAGCATATTGCTCACGGAGAGGTCGTACCTTGGTTCCCTTTCCTCACAGCGATGAGCAGCCCTGAAGCAACGAGTGAGATGCTTCAGGAGATGCTCCACATCGGTGTTCCGATGTTGCTGATCTGTGTTGCGACCTGGCTCCTGATGGTTTTCGTGTACAACAGATACACGACCCCAAAAGGTACCACCCAGGCTTCTGCGGCATAGATAAAAAAGTATTATTGCCTCCAACCCTTTACCCCATCTTCCGATGGGTGGTTTTTCTTAACACGGTCTATTGCCCCACAACGAGTCATGCCCGACACGGGAGTCGCAAATAGGTATGTTCCATTCATCCGCCGATTGACCTCCTCTGGAGATTTATGAAACGTGTCAGAGAGGCGGATAGGTCTTCGAAATCTTGGGAACCGTAACTCTATCCGCGATCGTATTGATCGAAACAATCCGTACAGTATTTTTTCCCGTTCTGAAGACGTATCTTGTCCTCTCTGCAGTATTCCCCGCACGATTCGCATTCTACGCTGTCAAAAAGTCTTGCCTTTTTCGGCAGATCGTATCTTGGTCTCTTTATATCGAATATGTTCCCATATGGATCGGTAAGTATCTTCTGAATCAGAACCTCACGGTCACCGTTTCTGTCGAAATTTTTTGCAACGACACGAACGCTATCACCATCATCCCTGTCAAAGAAAGAAAAAGCCATCTTCCCGGAAGGTCTGAGAATCAAATTCCCTTTGCCTATGGTGCATGATATCAGATATTGGATCGCATCCACTCCGCATGCCTCGTTCTCTGCCACACAGATGATCTCTTCGTCCGTAGCCCTTTCAAGAGGGATCCCGAGTTGTTCCATTCCAACTTCCGCGGCCCTGTACCCAAGAGCGAGACCGGGACACGCATGTCCGTGAAATCTGACGCACTCCCTCCATAGCATATCATTCATCGTTGAAACCTCCTCTTCTTATCGAAATCCAACATCGTACTATACACGGTATCTCCGTACTCCCTATAATACTGTCATATCCAACCGAAGATATTCAACCGAACCAACTGAATGTCCATATTATTTCACATCCACGATCCGCATTGCCGACGGCCCTCTTGTTACGATCAGACGCATACGGACAGGAGCCATGATTATCTCCAGTAACACTGCGGAACGCAATATTATTATCAGATGGCAATCATCAAGGAATTCGTGAGAAGAATTGCAATATATGGAAAAGGCGGGATCGGCAAGTCCACGATATCTGCCAATATAACTGCGGCCCTGAGCCAAAAGGGATTGACGGTGATGCAGATCGGATGTGACCCGAAATCCGATTCCACTAAACTTCTCCTCAACAATGTAAGGTGTCCGACCGTCCTTGACACCATGCGAAAAGGTTGTGATGTCAATCTCGAGGACATCGTGTTCAAAGGATATGATGGCGCTTTATGTGTCGAATGCGGCGGGCCGAGGCCCGGCATGGGATGCGCGGGACGGGGGATCATCGCAGCCTTTGAAAAACTTGAGAAACTCGATGTCATAGGCAAATACAAACCCGATGTGATAATCTACGATGTTCTGGGAGATGTGGTATGCGGCGGTTTCGCCATGCCCATAAGAAACGGCTACGCCAACGACGTTTTCATTGTCACTTCCGGAGAGATGATGTCGTTGTATGCCGCAACAAATATTTCTGAGGCCGTCAAAAATTTTTCAGAGGATGGATATGCTAAACTCAGTGGCTTGATCCAAAACTCCCGTAACATAGAGGATGAAGATCATCTTGTGGACAATGCCGCCAAGGAAATAGGTATCGATGTCATCGCCAGGATAGATCGGGACCCTTTGGTCCAGAAATTTGAGAATCTTGGCAAAACGGTAGTCGAAGGCGATCCTGATTCCGCCCTTGCAAAATCCTACAGGGGTCTTGCAGATTCCATATTCTCACTATCCAACAACTCATCAGGAGGTATGAAACTTGAATAAAGATATGATTCCGCTTTTTTTCTATACGGAAGGATTGCATGTTATGGTATTCGGAGGCGGCAATGTCGCTCTCAGAAAATGCAGATATTTCGAAGGAGCACACATAACGGTGATCTCCGAAAAGGTATCCCCGGAAATCGAAAAGATGGCAGAGACCGTCATAAAGACCAGAATCCCGGATGATATCAACTCTTTCATAGACAACGCAGACATCGTCATTGCAGCCACGGACAACAGGGAGTTGAACGACCGCATAAGGGACGCCGCACTCTATATGGGCATAAACGTCAACTCCGCACACGGGGGCGGCAACATCCTTATTCCGTCGATACTCAGACGTGATAAATACGTGGTCGCCGTGTCTTCGGAGGGAAGGGTCCCGGCTTTTCCCCCGTACTTGACAAGAGAGCTTGACGGATTCCTTGATGAAAAATACGACAGGATGCTGGACCTCATGATCGAGTTGAGGGACATCTCAAAAAAACGTATACCGACACAACATGAAAGACGCAATTTCCTGTGTACGGTACTTTCCGATGAAGAGACCTCCCGCATGGTCTCCGACGGAAAAATGGACGATGCCAAAGTCCGTGCGTTAAGGTTAGGTGGAATCGAGTGATAGCCAGTTTTCATGTAACACACTCTTCAGCCGGCGCGGACACCATCGGCGAAATCGTTCCCTCCCTTGATGGGAATGCAGAGGAGTTCATACGTTCCAGACCTTTTATCTCCGAGTACGTGATATTGAAGACCTGCAACAGATTCGAGATATACGCCGCCTGTTCCGACAACAATGCTGCCGCAGAGGCCTTCGAATGCTTCGCAAGATCCAATATCCCCTATGCCAAGAACGACGGTACGTGGTATAC
>Ga0172378_10003853_pt1 | contig 14113 bp, 13 predicted proteins | sample GrowelOW332metaG_FD_119755 | JGI IMG/M metagenome (GOLD analysis project Ga0172378, IMG submission 119755) | Groundwater microbial communities from an aquifer near a municipal landfill in Southern Ontario, Canada - Pumphouse #3_1 metaG | ecosystem: Environmental > Aquatic > Deep subsurface >... | reverse complement strand
TTTTAAACAATTAATGTCCAACTTTTGGGGTGCATATCATTTTATTAAATATAGTACTTTTTTTAAATATTTATTAAATATGTTTTATTAACATAGCTGAAAGTGCCGCTTTAGAAGTTAAACCAATTGATTTATCAACTACTTCACCCTTTGAAAAAACCATTAATGCAGGAATACTTGAAATTCCATATATACTTGCTATTTCCTCGTTTTCATCAACATTAACTTTTGCTACAACTATTTTGCCTACAAGTTCATCTGCAAGGTCATGTAATATAGGTGACTGCATACGACAAGGACCGCACCATGTTGCCCAAAAATCTATTAATATAGGTAATTTGCAACTTGCTATTAATTCCTTAAATTCGGTACTGTTTAAATCTCTTACATTTTCATTCATTAATTTTATTCTCCTTTAGTAATATTTGCATAATTTCAGGGCTAAAGCCCTTTTTATTTGTTAATCGTTTATCTATTATTGAAATTATTATATACCCAACTATTAACATAGTTAAACATATTATAAACATCCATATTTCGCTATCAAAAAAACTTCCTATTAAAAGACCTATTGCAGCAAAAATTAATGGTAATATGTACACTAAAAATGATGCTGTTAATCTATTATTTGATTCCATTTCTACAACAACACTATCGCCTTTTTTTGCACCAATAGTATTTATTGCCCTTAGCTTTACATAATTAGCATTATTTTTAAATGAACAAGCATTACAAGCATAACAATCACTTTTTCTTTCAATCTTTATTGTCGCAACATTTTTGTCTGCCTTAACAACTTCTGCAATTTCTTTCAAATTATTCTCCTGTAACTTACTTTTTAAAAAAATCAACTACTTTTGTTATTTCAACTTCTGTCTGTTCGCCACTTATCATATCTTTAATATTTACAATACCTTTATTTAATTCGTTTTCACCAATTACTATAACATACTTTGCATTTATTTTATTTGCATATTTAAACTGCGGTTTTACTCCCCTTGACATATGGTCAAGTTCTGTCGAAATATTTAAAGCTCTCAAATCGTTTGTAAGCTTATAAGCGGCATCGTAAGCCTCATCGCCTATGTTCGCAATATAAAGAGTAACATTGTTGTTATCTGGTATTATAACGCCTGTATTTTCCATTAAAAGCAACAGTCTTTCAAGCCCTAATCCAAAACCAACTCCCGCCATAGGACTTCCGCCAATAGCTTCAATAAGTGTGTCATACCTTCCGCCACCACATACTGTACTTTGAGAGCCTATATTATTAGATACAAATTCAAATACTGTTTTACAATAATAATCTAGTCCTCTAACAATATATGGATTAACTGTAAATTCTAAACCAGATAAAGTTAAATATTTTTTTAAATTTTCAAAATGAGAAGAACAGTCCTCACATAAATAATCTGTAATTTTAGGTGCTTTTTTATTTATCTCTTTACAATTTTCTTCCTTGCAATCTAAAATACGTAAAGGGTTTTTCTCAAAACGTGACTGACATACAGCGCACATTTTATCAAGCTGTGGTCTTAAATAATCTTTTAAGGCAGTATTATATTCAGCTCGGCATTTTTTACAACCGATACTGTTTATATTTAAACTTAAATCTTTAATTCCTACGTTTTTTAAAAATGTTGAAGCAATTAAAATTACCTCCGCATCCATATCAGCACCGCCGCCGCCGTACATTTCTATACCAAACTGATGGTGTTCACGTAGTCTACCTGCTTGAGGTCTTTCATAACGGAAAACAGGAGTAAAATAAAACAATTTTGCAGGAAGAACTCCGCTTGCCATACCGTTTTCAATAAAACTTCTGGCAACGCCTGCTGTCCCTTCTGGCTTTAAAGTTATACTTCTGTCACCTTTATCTAAAAATGTATACATTTCTTTATTTACTATATCGGTAGTGTCACCAACACCGCGTAAAAAAAGTTCTGTATGCTCAAAAACAGGTGTTCTTATTTCTCTTAAATTAAATATTTGAGAAGTTTTTCTTGCTGTCTCTTCTAAAAATTGCCATTTGTATGAGTCCTGAGGTAGGACATCTTTCGTTCCTTTTGGAATATTAATCATATTTTTATCTGCCTGTTACAATATATATTTCTTTAAATTTTGACTTTTTGTATCTGCTATATGTTCTGATACATATTTACAATCGATTACAACTTCAGTTAAAGGATAATCTCCACCTGCATTGAACGAAATATCTTCAAGTAGCCTTTCCATAACTGTGTGTAAACGCCTAGCACCAATATCTTCAGATGTTGCATTAATATCTTCAGATATTTCTGCAATTTTTTCAATTGCCTCTTTAGTGAATTTTAAATTAATGTTATCAACAGCAAGCAATGTTGCATACTGAATAGTAATTGCATTTTTTGGTAATGTTAATATACTAATAAAATCTTGTTTTGTAAGGCTTGCTAACTCAACCTTTATTGGAAATCTACCTTGAAGTTCAGGTATTAAATCTTCAACTTTAGAAATATGAAATGCACCTGCTGCAATAAACAAAATAAAATCTGTTTTAACGGCACCGTATTTTGTCATAACTGTACAGCCTTCAACTATAGGAAGAATATCTCTTTGAACTCCCTCTCTTGAAACATCTGCACCACTTTTACTGCCCTTTGCAGCAATTTTATCTATTTCATCAATAAATATAATGCCTTCTTGCTCTGCTCTTCTTAATGCTTCAGTATTTAAAGCATCATTATCTATTAATTTATCCGATTCCTCATCAATAATAAGTCTTGATGCTTCTTTAACACTTACTTTTCTTTTCTTCCTTTTTTTAGGAATCATATCTCCGAAAATGCTACCAATATTAATTTCGGCACCACTTCCTGGCATAAGTTCCATAGGTTTAGGAATATCTACAACTTCTATTTCTATTTGTAAATTATCATAAAGTCCGTTGTTATAATTATTTAATAGATTATTAATAAATAAATCTTCAGGGGTTTCACCTCTGTCAGCTTTTTTCATTTCTGCTATTATTTTTACTATTTTTTTACCAGCTATTGCCTCAGCTTTAGACTGTACTTCTTTAAACTTTTCTTCTTTTACCAGGCGAATACTACATTCAACTAAATCACGTATCATAGATTCAACATCTCTGCCTACATAACCAACTTCAGTATATTTTGTTGCTTCAACCTTAATAAATGGTGCTTTTACAAGCCTTGCTAATCTTCTTGCTATTTCGGTTTTACCTACTCCTGTAGGCCCTTTCATAATGATATTTTTAGGTGTAATTTCTTCTCTTAAATCTTCTGAAAGTTGATTTCTTCTATAACGATTTCTAAGTGCTACAGCTACGGCACGTTTTGCACCTGTCTGTCCAATTATATGTTTATCTAATTCTATTACTATCTGTTTAGGTGATAAATCCATAAGTCCTCCTATATGACCTCTACTTTTATATTGCCATTAGTGAATATACATATTTCACTTGCTATTTTTAATGATTTATAAGCAATAGTTTCTGCATCATATTCTGTTTCTTTAGTAAGTGCTCTTGCTGCTGCTAGTGCATAATTTCCACCGCTACCTATTGCACATACTCCCTCATCAGGTTCTATAACTTCACCCGAACCAGATACTATAAGTAAATTTTCTGCATCTGCTGTAATCAACATTGCTTCTAATCTTCTTGCTACTTTATCATTTCTCCAAAGTTCTGCAAGTTCTACAGCACTTCTTGTTAAGTTACCTGCATATTTATTAAGCATTTCTTCAAATCTTTCTGTTAAAGTAAAAGCATCGGCAACTGAACCCGCAAAACCAATAATAACTTTACCATCATAAATTCTACGAACCTTAACTGCATTGCTTTTGAAAATAACTGACTGCGAAAATGTTACTTGTCCATCACCCGCAATTGCAGTTTTGCCATTCTTTTTAACGGCTACTATTGTTGTACCTTTAAATTCGTCCATACTGCTCCCATTATATAATATTTCTTATTTGTATTAATGACCTTTCAGACATTTTAAGCTTTTTTATTTTTTTGTCTCTTATATATATATCTAGTGGTGCTAATATACCATAATTAGCATTCATTGGTTGAAAATTATCATTTTGCGTTGCAATATAATTACTTAACGCTCCTATAACTGTTGTATTATCTAAAATTAAACTTTCATTTCCGTTTAACTTTCTATACATATTAATTGCCGCAAGTAAACCACTTGCAGTACTTTCTACATAACCCTCAACACCGCTTATCTGCCCAGCAAAAAATATTAAAGGATATTTTTTAAGCGAAAAGTCTGAATTTAAAACTTTAGGACTATCTATATAAGAATTTCTATGCATTACACCATATCTTACATATTCTGCATTTTTTAATGCCTTTATTATTGAAAAAACTCTTTTTTGTTCGCCAAACTTTAAATTTGTTTGAAAACCTACTAAATTGTATAAGTTACCTTCTACATTTTCTTTTCTTAATTGTAAGCAAGCATACGGCCATCTACCAGTTTTAGGATCATCTAATCCTTTTGCTTTTAAAGGGCCAAAACGCAAAGTTTCAACGCCACGTTCTGCCATAATTTCTATAGGCATACATCCTTCAAAAAATTCTTTTTTTTCAAAGTCATGTAAAACTGCTTTTTCAGAATTAATCAATTCATTTACTAATAATTCGTAAGTGTCTTTATCCATTGGACAATTTATATAATCAGATGTTCCTTGACCAAACCTATCTCCTATAAAAGCATTATCCATATCAATACTTTCATAAGTTATAATTGGTGCTGCCGCATCATAAAAATACAAACTTCCACCTGTAATTTCATTTATATTATCAAACAGCGTTTCTTTTGTTAAAGGACCCGTTGCTATAATAGTTGGAATATCTAAATCTATTTTTGTTATTTCTTCACAAAAACATTCAATATTTTTATGATTTTTAATATTTTCAGTAATTTTTTGTGCAAAATCTTCACGGTTTACAGCTAGTGCATTGCCCGCAGGCACTTTGCAAGAGTCTGCAACTTTAATAACCATTGAACCTAAAAGCCTAAGTTCCTCTTTTAATAATCCACAGGCATTTCCGTAAACATCATTGCTTTTTAACGAATTACTGCAAACAAGTTCGCCATAGTTTTTATTGCTGTGTGCAGATGTAAAGTTATTAGGTTTTATATCAAATAATTTAACCTTAATTCCTTTCTCTGCAAGATAATAAGCAGCTTCAGAACCAGCAAGTCCTCCGCCTATTACATTAATATAGTTATTCCGCTTCATCTTTTACAATCTCAATAGAATAATCGCAATCTTTTTCACTGCATTTGATTTTGCCATTTTTTTCAATTAAATAATGATCGCACTTAGGGCACATTTCACCTGTCGGCATTTCCCAACTCATAAACTTACAATCGGGATAGCTTGAACAACCGTAAAATATTTTGCCCGATTTAGAAAACATTCTTTTTGTAGGTTTTTTACATACAGGACAAATACCCACAAGCGGACTTTCCTTTTTTAAACTTACATTATTTTTACAGTTTGTGCAATTTAAGTATTTACCGTATTTACCCTTTCTTATAACCATATCACCACCACACTTAGGGCATTTTTCATCTGATGGTTCACTATCTAAAGACCTTATATACGAACAATCGGGATAGTTAGGACAACCTAAAAATTTACCATACCTACCATTTTTAATTAATAAGTTAGCACCGCATTTAGGACATTTTTCTTCAGATACTTCATCTGCTTCACTTTTAACATTGTCGCATGTAGGATTGTTTGAACAAGCTAGATATTTTCCATATCTTCCGCTTTTTCTTATCATAAACGCGCCGCATTTTTCACAAACTATATCAGTTAATTCATCTCCATCATTTGATGCAATAATTAATTTTTCTGCAAATGGTGGATAAAAATCTGCAATAACCTTGTGCCAGTCGCCACCTTCTTCTATCTCATCCAATTTATTTTCCATATCAGAAGTAAACGATACATCAAGAATATCACTAAAATATTTTAATAATGTATCTGTAATTTCAAAGGCAACTTCAGTTGGAACCATAAATTTACCATCTTTTATTGTATAATTTCTCTTAGTCAAAACAGAAATTATTGAAGAATATGTTGAAGGTCTACCAATGCCTTTTTCTTCCATTGTTTTTACAAGACTTGCATCAGTAAATCTAGGTGCAGGTTTAGTAAACTTCTGTTCTTTTAATAAATTTATTAAATTAAGTTTATCTCCCTCTGTTAAATCAGGAAGTAATGCACTTTCATCATTTTCTTCTTCGTCATCTTTTTTAGCTTCATCATAACATGCAGTAAACCCTTTAAATAAAAGTGTTTTTCCACTTGCTTTAAATACATAATTACCTGCTTCAATATCTAATTGCAAACTATTGTATTTAGCTTCTGTCATCTGTGATGCTAAAAATCTGTCATATATTAATTTATATAATCTATAATGGTATTTATCAAGTAATGTTTTTACACTTTCAGGAGTACGCTTTAAATCGATAGGTCGTATCGCTTCATGCGCATCTTGAGCTGATTTTTTACTTTTATATATATTAGGCTTTTCAGGAGCATATTCTTTACCAAACTTTTCTAAAATAAAATCTTTTGCCGCACTTTGAGCATCGGCAGAAATTCTTACAGAATCTGTTCTGATATAAGTTACAAAAGCTATATGTCCTTCTTTCTCAGTATCTACACCTTCATATAAATGCTGAGCAAGTCTCATAACATCAGGCGAAGAAATAGATAATTTATTTGATGCATCTTGTTGCAATGTACTTGTAATAAAAGGTGCAGGAGCATGCGACAATGATATACTTTTTTTAACTTTTTTTACTATAAACTCTGAATTTTTAACAACCTTTTCAGCAAGGTCTGCTTCTTCAGTATTTGAAGGCTTAAATTTTTTGCCGTCTTTTTCAGATAATAATGCTTTAAAAGGCGAAAACTTTTTTTGTTTGTCTTGTAAATCTGCATTAATATTCCAATATTCTACAGGAATAAAAGCTTTTATTTCCCTTTCTCTATCAACTATTAATCTTAAGGCAACCGATTGAACTCTTCCTGCTGATAAACCACTTCTTATCCTTTTACAAAGTAAAGGCGATAATTTGTAACCTACAAGTCTATCTAAAATTCTACGCGCTTGTTGTGCATCCACTAAATTGTAATTTACAACTCTAGGATTTTCTATTGCTTTTATAACAGCACTAGGCGATATTTCATTGAATTCTATTCTTTGTTTATCATCTTTTTTAAGTTTAAGCACATGTTGAAGATGCCAACTAATTGCCTCTCCCTCTCTATCAGGATCGGTTGCAAGGTATACTTTATCCGCCTTTGCTGCGGCTTCAATTAGCCTTTTTATTACCTGTTTTTTATCAGGATTTATTGTATAACTTGGCTCATAATTTTTATCGATATTAACACCAAGTCTTTTTTCTGGTAAATCTCTTATATGTCCGCCGGAAGCATCAACCATATATTTACCATTCAAATATTTTGAAATTGTTTTTGCCTTTGAGGGTGATTCTACTATTATTAAATCCATTTATTTCTCCAAGTAAAAATATTGCAGGAAATTTATTTTGTAGTATATTTATTTGCTCCACATTTTAAAATTAATTTTTTAATTTCTAAATTAGATAGAACAGGTAGTAGTTCAAATATTTTTAAACCGCTTAGTTTAAGAATTTCGTTTAAATGTAATTCGTTTCCTTTTAATATGTTAAAACATTTGCTTTCATTTTCTGTTAATTCGAAAGAAATATTGTTTTCTTCAAAGTTTATACCATAATGACCTGTTATGTCAAGTACACTTTCAGTAAGTATTGCCCCTTTTTTAATAAAATTATTACACATTACCCCTGATGATACACCAATACTATAAGGAAATGCAAATAAATCTCTGTTAAACTCTACTGCATAGTCTGCTGTATAATATGTTCCACTTTTTACACCACCACTTACTATTAGTGTGCCTTTTGATAGTCCAGCAATAATTCTATTTCTTATAGGAAACATAAATGGAAGAGGTGAAGTTTCAGGTGTATGCTCTGATATAACTAATCCTTTTAACTCAATTTGTTTTAATAAATTTCTGTTATATTCAGGATAAACATAATTAAAGCCATAAGCTAATACTGATATTATTCTGCCACTTTCAATAGCTCCTTTAATTGCGGCTGTATCTCCGCCTTCAGCAAGTCCTGTAACTATTGTAAAATTGTTTTCGCTTAATTGTCTTGCAATATCTTCTGTGCTTTTTATTGCGATAGGTATTGTTTTTCGTGAACCTACTATCGAAAATTTATTTTCGTTTAATAATAAAGAAGTATTACCCTTACAATATAAAATAATTGGACAAGTAGGTATTTCTTTTAAACTTTCAGGAAAATTTTTTGAATATCTAGTCACAACCTCTATATTATTATCTTCTAAATTTTTAATAAGTAAATCAATATAGCTTTCATTTAAAGACATCTGCATATTATTATAAACGCTTTCGCCTACAAAATTAATAATAAGTGAAGAAAATTTTGGCAGATTTTCAGTTATTTCAAACGGTTGTTTTGCATTATTTAAAATTGAAACTTTATATTTATATTCAAGACCCAAAAAACTGTCAAGCCAAATAACTGCTCTTTCATCTTTTGTATATGTAATCATTAAATCTTCCTTTTAAACTAAATTGATGAATTATCAAGGCTTCTGTATGATACCGCTTCTAAAATATGCCTTTCATTTATATTATCGCTAAAATCTAAATCGGCAATTGTTCTTGCAACTTTTATTATTCTACTTCTTGCCCTTGCTGATAACTTTAAACATTCAAAAGCATTCTTTAATGTCTTTTCACTTTCTTTACTTAGTTTACAAAATTCTTTAATTTCCCTTTCGCTCATATCACTATTTGTATTTATCTTATTGTTAATAAATCGTTCTCTCTGAATTTTTCTGACATTGTCTACTCTTTTTTTAACATCAATTGAACTCTCACTGCTTTCATCTGATATCAAATCATCGTATTTAATACTATCAACTTCCACTTGTAAATCTATTCTATCAAGTAACGGCCCCGAAATTTTAGCTCGATATCTGCGAATTTCGCTAGCTTTACAGTTACATTCTTTATCAGAACTACCAAAATTTCCACAAGGACAAGGATTCATACTAGCACATAAAATAAAATTTGCAGGGTACACTGCATTTGAGTTTGCCCTTGATATTGATATAACACCATCTTCTAAAGGTTGCCTTAACGCTTCAAGAGTACTTCTAGAATATTCAGGCATTTCATCTAAAAACAAGACTCCATTATGTGCAAGGCTTATTTCACCAGGTCTTATATGTTTATTTCCGCCGCCACACATAGAAACAGTTGTAGATGTATGATGCGGAGTCCTAAATGGTCTAATACGCATTATTCCATCTTCGTTTAGTGTTCCTGCAACTGAATGTATTTTTGTAACTTCTAAAGCCTCATCAAAGCTCATATCGGGCATAATAGTCGGAATACATCGGGCTAACATAGTTTTTCCTGTTCCAGGAGGGCCAATAAGCAAAATATTATGTCCACCACTAACAGCTATTTCTATTGCACGTTTTGCTACAGGCTGACCTTTTACAAAACGCATATCAAAATTATATTTTTGCTCTTTATTCGATTTTTCATACTTATTAAACAATGTTTTATTAATTAATTCTATTTTTTGTATATGATTACAAACTTGTTTTAAACTTTCAGCTGAGTAAACATCAATACCTTCTATAAATGATGCTTCCCTTTCGTTTTGCTTAGGAATTATAAAGTTTTTAAAACCTTGACTTTTAGCTGAAATTAAAATAGGCAATATTCCATTTAATGGTCTTAATGTTCCATCTAAAGCAAGCTCTCCTAAAAATACATAATCTAAAAAGTTTTCGTTTGATAATATTTGTTGAGAAGCTTTTAATATTGCAATTGCTATAGCTAAATCTAAATAAGCACCTTCCTTTTTTAAATCGGCTGGTGCTAAATTTACAGTAATTTTTTTTATAGGAAAAGTTTTTCCGCTATTTTTTAATGCTGAACGTATCCTTTCACGCGATTCACGAACAGAAGTATCGGCAAGTCCAACCAATTCATACGATGGTATTCCACTGTTTATATCTGCCTCAATTTCTATTATTTTTCCTTCTAAACCTAAAAGTGTAAAGCTGTATGTCTTTGCTAGCATTATAACCTCTGCTTAAAATAAAATTATCTAATAAAACTATTTGGTTTTAAACTTGTTATCCAATAAATAGCTCTTTCAAAAGATGCACTTACAGGTATCCCAAAATATAAAGGCATAACCATTAAAAAGTTAATAAAGATTAAAGATATAACTACAATAGCTATAAAATTAGTTACGGCAATACCACCTTTATAATTTGTTAATATTTTCTTTTCAGAATCTATTGAATTTAAATACAAACATATAAATGCTGTATAAAAAATACTACCTATATAAAAATAATTATTACTATGACTTTTTATAAACGCAAAAGGAACTATAAAACATATAAGTCCTAATATTAAAAATACATACTGTTTGATATTTGCTGTATAAATTTTAAAATCTTTTTTAGATACCCTACTAGAAAAAATATATTTAATAACAAAACTACTTATAAGTATTAAAGATACAAACGAACAAATAGCGGCAACTGAATTAAATATAACCGCAACTGCTTCTGTTCCTGTATATGAAGTATCCGCAAACAAAACAGTTGTACGATAATTAAACAACCACGAAATAAATGAAGAACTATTTCCTGCAGTATATGCTGTGTTAGTTTGAAAACTGAAAAAATATGTTATATCTTTAATTATTATATTAAATATATTTGTACTGTCATAAGAAATTGATAGACTGTTTATCATTGGTAAATAAAACATCATTATAAAAAATACAGGAGCAATAATAAATGATGCAAAAAATACAAGATAATCTACTTTTATTTTATAATTATAATCAAATTTTTGTATACGTAATAATTTTTGATCTTCGTTTTTAGCAATCGATTTTTTAAATAATACTCTCTGTTTTAATAATGCTACAATAAATATTGCAATAATTCCAAATAATCCAAATATTGCTAAAGTACTTATACCTAATGCAATTATAAAAAATAATGCTGATAAAACCAGATATTTTATAGTAGGTTGTACTGAACTTTTATTTATTGCTGTATTATAAAATTCATAAATAAACATAAAGCTAAGTAATATAAAGAAAGTACAAATAGGAATAACACTTCCTACCCTACCTACTGAAAATGCAAAACCACTTAATACAAACATTCCACTAAATAATAAAGCAAGCCATTTTTTATTAAACAATTTTTTGCCTATTAAATACAATAATAAAATTATAGCTGTACTAAATAAAAATGGCATAATTCTAAGACCTAAGGTATTTACTCCAAACATTTTTACACCTTGTGCAATTATTATAACACCTAGTGCATTAGCTTCTCCGTCAATAACATAGCTTCTTGTATTTAAATAACTAATAACTGAACACAAAGTATAACTTTCGCTTTGAGTTACATTATTTTTAAAACTAACCGATTTTGTAAATGTATCTTGCTCATCAAATAAAGGTGAAATATATCCTTCTGCTTGCGTATCATCAACAACACTAGCAGATATTAATGCGCCTTGTTTATCTAAAAAGACTAATTCGTTTACCTGCATATCATTATTAAAGGTAAGCATAATATATTTATTTGAAGAAGAAATTGTTAAATCTGAATATAGATTTGTCCAATTAAATAAATTAGAGTCAATAAGACCTACACCGCTTATAGATGAAGTCCCTAAAGTCGTTCCTGATGAAGTTACATAACTTGAATATTTAAAGTTAATACTTGTTGCATTACCCTCATTTACTTCAATATTACCAGTATTAATCCATATTTCGTCAAGTTCCTGTTCATCTTCATAATTTAATAATATATCTACTTGAATATTTTCTGTGCTATAAATTTGCTCAGCATAAAAATATTTTACAGGTTTATTAAATGTACCTAATGTAAACAATCCACTAAAAAAATAACACATAATTATAACTAAAATAATAATTCCACTTTTTGTAAACTTAAATTTTTTTGCCATTAATTTTTCCTCTATTAAATAATATTAACTATTATATTTTATATTAAATTTCATCAAATGTAAATGGTTTTTTGTTTTTTTAATTTTAAATATAAAAAAAGTGTCTAACCTTTTTTAAGGCTGACACTTATTTTTTACATAATTTCTTTAATTTTTGCAGCTTTTCCTGTCAAACCTCTAAGATAATAAAGTTTAGCCCTTCTGACTTTACCTTTTTTAATTACCTCAACATTTGTTATTTTAGGAGAATGAATTGGGAATGTTCTTTCAACACCGATACCGAAAGATAATCTTCTTACAGTAAATGTTTCTCTAATTCCACCATTCTTTCTAGCTATTACAACGCCTTCAAAGCCCTGTATTCTTTCTCTTGTTCCTTCAACAACCTTAACAGATACTTTTACTGTATCTCCTACATTGAAAACTGGAACACTGCTCTTTAAGCCTTCTTTCTCGAAAGCTTCAATTAATCCTTTCATTGACTTTACCTCCATAATTACTAAGTGTTCGTTGCCATTTTGCAAGAGGACCACCCGAAGTCACTTAAAAATAATAACATATTACTATTAAAAAATCAACTATTTTTTATTGATTTATCAAAAATTCAACCTTGAAATGCATCTTTTATGTGATTTATTTCATTATTTAATATCTCTATTATATCAAATCTAACATCTTTATCTTCTAGCTTAAAAATATAGATATATTCTTTTGCTAATTCTATATATGTAGACTGCTTTTCATATCCTACTGCTTCACAAGGAAGCCCAAAGTTTACATTAGTTCTTGTTTTTACTTCTACAAAAACCAAAACTTCTTTATCTAAAGCAATTATATCCGCCTCGCCGTGATGTCCCCTATAATTTCTATTTATTATTTTATAACCTTGCTTTTTTAAATATTTAACTGCGGCTACTTCGCCTCTTTTCCCCAAAAGTTTTTTATAAAAGTTCTTCTGTGTATCTTGCAAGGACCTACCTCCATAATTTTTTGAATATGAAATTTTGTACCATATCCTTTATGGCTTTTAAAATTATATTCTGGGTATATTTTATCATAATCTTCCATTAGTTTATCACGATATACCTTTGCAACAATAGATGCGGCACCAATAGTATAACTTAAATAATCGCCTTTAATTATGTTTTCTTGTTCAATTTCAACATCAATTTTTACAGCATCAGTAAGAATTATATCAGGCTTAACAGTTAAACCTTCAATACACATTTTCATACATTTTTTTGTTGCATTTAAAATATTAATCTCATCAATTTCTTCATTTTGTATTTCACAAATTTTAACAGAAATAGCTTTATCTAATATTTTTTTACATAATAATTCACGTTTTTTAGCAGAAACTTTTTTGCTGTCATCAATACCTTCAATAATATCATCCATAGGCATTATTACTGCGGCACATACAACAGGGCCTGCAAGCGGACCTCTTCCAACTTCATCAATACCTGCAATATATTTATAACCTAAATTTAGGTATTTGTTTTCATAAACAAGTTTATCCATAATTTAATCTAATCCAATTTTTAAATTTTATCTAATGCTATTTTTCCTATTCTTCCTTTTCTAAAATCATCAATCAATGCTTTTCCGCATCTTTCATAATCAAACTCGCCACCTTTAAATATATAACCTCGGCGACTACAAATAGCCTCGTATATTTCTAGTGGTTCTTTTCCTTCTAACTCAATTCCATATTTTGTTGAAAATTTTATAGGTGCAATTTCTTTTAACTCTTTTATAAGCTCTAACGCCATATCCGAAAAGTCAAGAATACTATCGTTTATACTGCCTACATATGCTAAATGCTTTGCTAAATTTTGGTTATCAAAGCTAGGAGGCATAGTCCCTGGAGTATCTAGTAAATCAAAAGCACCTGCCCTTATCCACTGTTTGCCCTTAGTAACGCCTGCCTTATCGCCTGTATTTGCCCTTTTTTCGCCACAT
>Ga0172378_10003852_pt1 | contig 14115 bp, 8 predicted proteins | sample GrowelOW332metaG_FD_119755 | JGI IMG/M metagenome (GOLD analysis project Ga0172378, IMG submission 119755) | Groundwater microbial communities from an aquifer near a municipal landfill in Southern Ontario, Canada - Pumphouse #3_1 metaG | ecosystem: Environmental > Aquatic > Deep subsurface >... | reverse complement strand
CAAAACTCTGCTCGGCAGCAAAACAAGGTTCGCCCTCAATCGAACCGGGAGTCAGTTTACGTTCGCCTGCCTTTTCGCTCAAGAATATTTTACCTGTATTATCAGCATATGACAAGTTACTGGTTTGCTTGTCCAACGATACAATTATCTTTTTTGTTTTTATTTCAAGTTTAGATGGTAAATCGAAAACCTGAAATGGAGGCTTAGGAGTACCTGATTTAAAAATAAGTTCAGGCAGGTTACCTTCTGTTTCCGCATAGAATTTTATCCTAACGGAATTCTCCGACAAAGGTGAAATACTGAGAGTACCCTCAGATAGAGTAACATTTATCCTGTCGGGTAACTGCTTAAAACCTTTCACTACTTGACCCTGACACAGTATCGGAAAAAGGCCAATCATTAAAAAAAACTTTAGTTTCATCTTATATTTTATTATCATTATTTTCCTCAATCCGGGAATTATCCTGTTTAATCAATTTCTGAATGCTATAAATATAAAACGTTTCTTCAGACGTAAAAAACGGTCGCTCAAAAAACCTATATGAAAGCGTTACAATGGAAACCTTAAAAACAAAGGCAATATAAGTTTTAAACTTGTTTGTTTATTTGTTTAACCTTTGTACTTTCTTTACTTGAATCCGGATTCCCCGCCTATAAAAAAAGGCGGGGAATTCAAAATCCGGTTTTCAATTGACCTTAAATACAATGGATGTAACGAATGGCATTTTTGCAGGACAAGTGATCACGAGGGCATCAACTTCCTGTTTCCATTTCAATTTACCGTCATATCCAAGCAGTTTTACTGTCTTTATCGTCTTGTCCAGATATTTTCCATCTGTACCTAGAGACTTGATAGTCAGTTGTATACCAGGCGATGGCACAACCATGCAAAATGCGTAGAGGGCACCGTTTTTACCAATCGTGAAACGGAAGTCCTGTGAATTGAACTTGAATTCCGCTTGACGGCGAGTCAAGGCTCCGCCCGGAAGCATCTTTAACTTGCCGTCAACTTGCTCTCCTTCGCCCGGAATGATCCATGCATGACTTCCGTAAACAGCTTCTCCGTTCCGGCGCATCCAGACACCGACTTCTTTCAACATTTTCAAACTACCTTCGTCCAGTGATCCGTCCGGCAATAAAGAGATGCACAATGCTGCATTTCCGTCACGTGCTATGGCTTCGATGACATATCGGATCATCATCCCTGAATCGTACGTGAAATTCGGCGCGTAAAACCAGTCACCGACAGGAGCTTCCGCAATCCACGGTTGATCGGTTTTAATGTCGGCCGGAATGCCGTGTTCTTCGGTATTCACCGTACCATTGGTCTTTCTACGGAATTTTACAATACTGAAAGTATTTACCTGACCGCGTCTTTTAAGCGTACGGTTGTAATAATCGGCAATGACCCGTTGCATGGCGTCGGCCTTGATGCCAGTACCGGTACCGTTACCGGTAAAAGGTCCCTGAACCGTGCCGTCCGTATAGATGAAATCTGGATCGTAATGCTCCACTACATCCATTATTCGTAACGCCCACTGTGTGGCATACCATTTGGCATATGCCAAGTGATTCTTGAAAATACCTGCCGGCGCTGCCGACCAATCTGTTTGCGCCTTCTCGGAAACGCCTTTATATTCGCGTAAGTCAATACCGTAAAGCAAACGAGGATCATATCCTTCCCACCATTTGCCCTTGCCATCAGCAAGGGTAAGATTGCCGTCATAGGGAACGCCTTTCTTGGGACCTTCCGTATCACTGCCGAACGCAGTCTGCCACCACCACCAAGTATATTCATGATGGAACGTTACACCAAAATGCATGCCGTTTGCACGACACGCCTTGGCCCACTCACCAATCAAATCGCGCTTGGGACCGATATTGACTGAATTCCATGGCTGATAATGTGAATTCCACATATCGTAATTGTCGTGATGTACACCTTGGATCATCAGGAAACGGGCTCCTGCATCTTCATATATCTTCGTGAGTTTTGCGGGATCGAGTTTGGTGGGATTCCAAACATGCAAGATTTCCTTATAACCCCACTCGGACGGATGACCGTATTGCTTGAGATGATTTTTGTAAGCTCTCGTACCGGGCTTATACATATTACGGGCATACCAATCGCCACTCTCTCCCTCAGATTGGGGACCGAAATGAACCCATATACCGAACTTTGCTTCTCGAAGCCATGCCGGGTCACCAGGATAATTTTTTTCGATGGATTCCCAAGTGGGCTCAAAAGGCCCTGAAGCGATAGGAATATCCAATTTCATCTCAGGGAATGTTCTCCAGTCACCCATTGTTACACTGTCAATTGGCAGTTTTGCGGGAATAGCGGGAAACGGTTGCAACAAATATGGCTCTGCCGTAGATTTTGTCTGCGTTGCCTTATCTTGGGCGTTTAGACCTGAAAAGGCTATTGCAATAAAAAGGACACTTTCTAAAATTCTTTTCATTATTCATTTGTTTTAATTATGCATACTTCATCTTTTAATTTCAATTCTGATTTGTGACCTTTACGTTACAGTTTTACTGAAATTTTCTTGCCATTATAAGTTATAACCTTATTAATATTAATAGCATTTTTTCCGGCTGAAACAACTACAACATCAAATTTACGAGTCGTAAGCATTCCCGGGAATGAACCTTTACGATTATTGATAGTCAACACTTTCTTTGTATCGTTCCAAGTAAAAGTTATCGTAGAATATACACCATTTTCGTAGTTGTAATTATCATTTTCATCTTCGTACAAGGTGAAGGTACCATCAGCTCCCGGATAAACACGTATTTCGAGGTCGTCCCATTTCTTTTCGGTGGCATATTGTACTTGCGGTCCAAACGGGATTATACTTCCGGCCTTAATGTACAAAGGAATCATATCTATTGTGGTTGTCTTCGCAATTTCCTGACCACCCTTGATTTTCTTATTTGTCCAGAAATCATACCAAACAGTACCTTCAGGCAAATAGACTTTTGCAGATTTAGCCTCAGTGAAGTTTACAGATTGACTTTCCTTTTCACTATTAGCATCTTTTTTGTCCCAACCGGTTTCAGTATTTGATTTTACAATAGTTTCAGGAGTATATTGCGCATGAACAACAGGAGCTACCAATATTGATTTACCAAACATATACTCGTTGTTCATATCTACAACATTCTTATCCTTAAAATCCATCACCAAAGCACGCATAATAGTGGATTGGTTATTTGTAACCGTCCAGGCAGTAGAATAAATATATGGCAACAATGAATAACGTAAATTAATAGTTTTTGCTATTGCATCATAGATTGACTCACCCTTTTTCCCGAAATTATATATTTCTCTGGGGATATCAGTACCGTGCGAACGCATCATTGGGGTAAATGCTCCGAACTGAAGCCAACGAACATACAGTTCCTGAAATGACGGATTCTTAGCTCCTTCACTCCAGCCTCTCTTATACGCACCTGCAAAAAAGCCACCAATATCAGTATTCCAGTAAGGAATAGCACTCATAGAAAAGTTGAGACCTGCCGGTATCTGATTGCGTAACGATTGCCAAGAAGAATTTACATCGCCCGACCAAGTATTGGCTCCGTAGCGTTGCTGTCCGGCAAATGCCGAACGGGTAAGGATAAATACACGTTTCTCAGAACTAGCTGAACGCTGGTGTTCTGCAACTCCTCCTACCGTCATCAACGGGAAAGCATTGCGCACTTTACGGAATGAACCAAGGTAGGTTTGAATGTCGAAATCGGAAGGTTTGAAATCCAAGTGATCAGGTTCCGATGAATCCATCCACCATCCGTCAATTCCCAGTGAAAAAAGCCCTTTATTTAAATACTTCCAATAGATATCACGTGCATTAGGATTATATGCGTCGTAAGGTTCTACACCTGATGGATATTCGCGATTTGGCGGCCAGTTGTCCAATCCCGATTGTGGCCATGTTCCGAAATTCAAAAGCATACCCCTAGGTTTCATTTCGCGATATTGCTTTGTTTGTGGACCAAATGAAGACCATATGGAAATAATCAGGTGGGCATTCATGTTATGAATATCTTCAACCATCTTCTTGGGGTTAGGAAATTCGGGATTGAGAAATTCCATCGCGTTCCACAGGTAATTATTACCCCAGTATTGCCAATCCTGAATGATACCATCAAGTGGCACACCCAGTTCACGGTATTTACTAACAACACCCACCAATTCGTTCTGGCTTTTATAACGCTCTTTACTTTGCCAATAGCCGAAAGTCCACAACGGAAACATCGGAGCTTGTCCGGTCAGGTCGCGCATATAGGCTATTGACCCATCAATATTTCCACCGAACATGAAATAATAATCTATGCAATCGCCAACATCCGATTTGAATGAAGTGCATTCGGGCTTATCTTCGAAAACAGTGGGTGAATAATTGTCCCAAAACAACCCGTAACCTCTTGTTGAAACAAAGAAAGGGACGTAGTCATCTGTGTTTCCCTGAACCATATTGATTCTGGTATTACGTAATGAAAGCTTGCCACGTTGTTGCTGACCTAAGCCATAAATAGTTTCGTCGTTGTCGAGTGTAAACAATTGAGTAACTGTATAGGTTTTTGATCCTGCATCATCGAAGTCAGTAAACGTTGCCCCTGATTCTTTCTCTCTTAAAAGTTGTTCTCCAGCAAGAGTTGAATAAGAGATTTTACCTGATTTCACATCAACATCAACTTTCAACTTTTTGCTTTTCAACGAAATAACATCTCCTTGATGATTGATAGTAAACTTTGTAACCTGAGGTTTCTCAACCACCGATAGACTTTTCTTTGTAAAAGTCTTACCGGCAGGTGATTTCAACACCCTCACAGTGGTAGGTCCATAAAATTGAATTTCAATATCCGTCGAGTTGATTTGGGTTTTGACTCCCAAATCTGTTTTCTGATAAGATTGCGCCTGAATGCCAATAGATAGAATCATCAGCAACGACAACATCAAACAGATTTTTTTCATAAAATATTATTTTTATTTAATTGCTTTTTTTAATAGGACTTAAACGATAGAGACGTGCTCCGTGAAATGGTACTACAGGTGCAAAACCACCATTGAATATTCCGAGGTCTTTGTGTAGCCAAAGGTCACGTACCTTCACTGAATTATTGAAACCCAAATCTTTAAACGAAACCGGTATTTTTACAGGAGCATTTACTACATAAGGTGATGAAGTGAAAACCATTACATTCACCGTTGCTCCTTTTCTTTGAGCAATACCACCATCATCAAGACCTCCAAATGTTTTGAAATACGAGTAACCTTTTGGGAGATCGTATTCAATGACGGAAGGAGCATGAGTTCCAATACCATAGGGAACAAGCTTGCCCTCAATCATCATTGGTTTTCCACTTATCGCTGAAGTTATAGTTGGTTTACGCCAACCCGAAGTAGCATTCTTCCACTTTAAGTCAGTCAACTTCAATTCTCCGTTAGCCCCGATGAGACGCGGTTCACTCCAGTCGAAATGATCTGCTGTGAAATCATCATTACCTATGTCAGCCACCAAAAAGAGCTTTCGGGCATTAGTAATATCCACATTTACTTCCATACCATGTCCTGGAGTTTGAGAAGTAATAAGTTCGCTGTTGAAAACAGCTTTTTGAGGATCTAATGTCTGTTCATCGCGCGTGTTGAATAGTGCCAGATATTTATCCCTGCTCCCGGGCACATCAGCGACCCAGGCTATTAATCCGTCTTTGGTACGGAAAAGCTGACGGTTATTTTCACTGTGTTGGTTAACTGCAAGAACCTCGTCGTTAGTTAATAACGAGAGCGTTAAAGAATCTGTTTTGGTCATGTCGCCACCATACATAAGCGGTGAGCGGGCAATGCTCCAGAGCGACATGAGAGTATATTGTTCCTCTGTTGTGAAACGTGTTTTTCTTCCCAATTGCAACATACCAAGCGGTATCATATCAGCATCAGGCCATGCTCCGGTAATTCGGTAAGGTGTCCAGTCGTCCAATCGTTTGAACTGTTCAAATAATGCTTTCCAATTATCCCAAAAATCGTCGCTAATGCGCCACATATTGGCATTCTGATTTACGCTCAGCCCGGCAGAAAGTGGTGTTTCTCCTGGAGAAGTACTGAAAACAATTTTCCGTCCGGTTTTCTCTATTGCTTTTCGAATAGCTTCAATTTCAGACTGATGATAAGGACGGCTAAGGTCATCTACTTTGATGAAGTCCACTCCCCACGAAGCGACGAGTTCCATGAGCGAATTGTAATACTCCTGTGATCCGGGTTTAGTCATATCCACGCCGTACATATCAGGATTCCAACTGCAAATGCTTTTTGTATCAGCAATATCAGCAGCACGAGCAGTTGTTCCTTTTATCGGTGTGTTCTGTTTCACTGCCTGACGGGAAATACCGCGCATCATGTGAATACCAAACTTCAGCCCTTTGGAGTGGACATAATCAGCTAGTATTTTGAAACCATTACCATTTACAGCCGACGGAAATTTCTTGGGAGCAGGAATCAGTCTGCTAAACTCATCCATCGTCAGCACGGCATCTTTAGCATAGTCATAGCCTTTGGAATTCTGCTCGTACCATTGAATATCCACGACCAAGTATTTCCACCCATGTTTTTTGAGATTCGCGGACATGTAATCAGCCTGTTCTTTTGCTTGACTTTCGGTGATTTGCGTGCCGAAGCAGTCCCAACTGTTCCAGCCCATAGGCGGAGTAGAAGCCCATGTATGATAGTCTTTTTTAGTTTGCGCAATAGTGGGAACACTAATCATACAGCATAAAGAAAGTAGTAATAGTAGCCTTTTCAATTTCATGTTTTTACTTTTTTATTTTTTAGTAGAAAATCTCCACCAATCAAAATTAAACATTTTTCCTTCACCTCCTGTAAATGAAAAATAAAGATCATGGATTCCTTTTGTTTTACTTATGGTGCATTTTTGGGTAACCCACTTCTGCCAGTCACCGGTACTTTTTACCATACAGATTCCTTGCAACGGACCGGAAAGACTATCGATATGAATTTCGATTTTTCCGCCTTCTGAAGCGGAAGCCACGCTTGCTTCGAAAGATTTCGCTCCTTTGCCAAAATCGACGCTGCGAACTTTGATGTAATCGCCGTTATTAATATCGGTAACATATACACAGGTTTTGCTGTCCGAAGCTGTTTTAATACCATCTTCCCAAGCTATAGTTTCAGCTTCGGTTCGGATATAAGGATTCAAATTTGCTACTGGCTTTGTAACACCTGCCTTAGAGTGGTTCAACTCAGAAATCGAACCATCCGAATTAAAATCGAATGGAATAATATTAACTGCCCTCCGCTTATCGTGTCCACCCGGCAAATTCTGATTGAAATAGAACAAATACCAATTCCCCTTGTACTGAATTACTCCGGGGTGGTTACCGTTACAACCCTGAGCCATCCCTTTCATGATCACACCACCGTATTTCCAAGGACCTATGGGAGAATTGCTGGTTGCATAATAAATAGCTTCAGGGATATGAGCAGCGTAAAATAGGTAATATGTACTGTTACGCTTAAAGAACCAAGGAGCTTCTTCATAATCGGAGCCAAAAGCTGTCTTGTCCTTTATATCAAAGGTAATGATGTCACCCGAATAAGAAATCATATCCTCGTTCAGTTTAACGCAATACAAGGAATTATTCCCCCAATACAGATAAGCTTGCCCATCGTCGTCAATAAACACAGTTGGGTCAATATCCTCCCATAAGTGCGGATTATATTTTGTCTGACTTGGCGAAATAAGAGGCTTTCCGAGAGCATCTTTAAACGGCCCGTAAGGAGAATCGGATACTACAACAGAAATACAATCACCGCCATCAGCCAATCCACTCCAAGGCGAAATGTAAAAATAATATTTGCCGTTACGATAAATAGCTTGAGCGGCATTGGCATTATACTTTGCCGCCCAACCCAACGAATCAACGTTGAAAATTGGAGCATGCTGCGTCCAGTTCACCATATCGGTAGTGGAAAAGCAAAGGTAATCTTTCATCATGAAACCTTTCTCCGTCGCATTATCCTCATCATGACCCGTAAAAAGGAACAAGGTATCGTTATGTACCATCGGTGCCGGATCAGCAGTGTACACATTCTGAATAATCGGGTTTTGAGCATCTGCTGTATTCTTCACGAAAATAACCATGAATGACAACACGACGAATCCTATCAATTTTATTTTCATATTATAAATTTAAACATTAAATAAATCTATGTTTTAGGAGAATACTATTTTTATACTTACAACTTACATCTTCTTTTCATTGTCTCTTCTTTTAATTCATGTTTTATTTTTCCGCCGGCACACTCACTCCTTCAGTTGTCAAAGTGATGGGTTTAATACTTCCATCCGGGTTGAAATAAAGATATTCAACACATACCTGACGTCTGCAATCGCCACCAGGTGTTCCATTTAAGGTGTAGGCTCCATCATGGTAGAAAAAATACCACTGTCCCTTAAACTCAATAACAGACGGATGGATGGTGAAGCCATGTTTTGCTGAACCTGTAATTAAATCACCATATGTCCAAGGTCCTGTGATTTTTTTTGCAGTGGAGTAGGCAATTTGTTCTGCCTGCACACCGGGAGCATCAGCAGCATAAACGTTGTAATAGAGATCCCCACGCTTGAAAAGCCATGGACCTTCCGAATAATTTCTAAATGGAACTTTTGTGATCGAGCCATCTATTTCAACCATGTTGTGCTTCAGTTTCACCATGTAACAATCGCCGTTACCCCAAGCCATCCACGGAGTACCGTCGGTGTCGATAAAAATCGTTGGGTCAATGTCGGAATTCGATCTATGTGAATCTGTAGTCATGTCATCGGTAATAAGGGGTTTGCCGGGAAGGGCTTCTTTAAAAGGACCGATTGGACTATCGCTGACAGCAACAGTAATAAAATGTCCATTTTTCCCATCCAACGTTACATAATCGTAGTATTTACCATCTTTTTCTACCACTTGTGCCGCCCAAGCCGAACCGGTATTCGCATTAACAAAATCTTTAGCAGCCAAAACAGGACCACGAGCAGTCCAGTTCTTCATATCTGTAGTTGAGTAGCAAAGCCAGTTAGGCATATTGAACCATCCACCCACAGAAGCTTTATCTTGCCCAACATAGGCGTAAACCGTGTTCCCAATGACTGTTATGGCTGGATCAGCAGTAAAGGCATCCGTAAAAAGCGGGTTTTGACCAACTACGCGTGGCAATGCTTCTCCTGAAATCTTTACCTCATCAATAGCACCATCGAGCACCTGAAGGCTGTTGGGAAAGCCGCCTGGGAATCCCCGCCCAATAACCCACATACCGGCATCGCTTCGCAGGGCAGAGCCTTTGAAGTTGATAGATGTGGGTTTACCAAAGATAGTCTGTTCAGAAGATTTTACTTCAAACGATAGTTTAGTCTGGCCACTCTTTGAATTATAGTCGGCATGGGCACGAACATCGTACCATTTACCTGCTTCTACTTCATCTCCAGCTACAACACGGCGAGCTACACCGTCAGCACACATCACCTCTACAAAATATTTTTTATACATATTATCAAAACCGATAGACACATCACCTGTCAACTGGCCTTTTGCTCCTTCTTTGCAAAGGAATACCTGCTCGGTACCAAGTAAGTTGCATTTCAAACTGGCTTCTATCATCCAACTTTTCTGCATGTCATAATAAGCCAACGGGCGGTCAAACGTCACCACATACTCGCCGTTTTTCAAAGCTAGCGATCGGGTGTTGGGCTTTCCATCCACCTGTAAAAATGGAACATCGGCAGAAAATACATTTGGTGATGGTCTGCTCCCGCGGACCTGAAGAAAATTTCCCTTGCCTGACTCGTCGAATACATAAGGTTGCGGCTCTATTGGCTCACGATCGGATGCAGTAAGTGGCTTACCTATAATTGGTATAGAAGTTGAATCGCCATTGAGGTGTTTTATTTGTTCGAAGCTCCAGTGAGCAAGCACTTCGCCAACAGATGAAGCACCATTGACGATTGAACTGCCCGATAAAGCTCCAACGAAAACAAAAGCTAAGGCTAAATTTAAACTTTTTATACGCAACATTTTTATAAATTATTTGTTTGTTTTCTATTCTTGAAATTTCCACCAGTCAAAATTGAACAATTCGCGTCCGGCAGTGATGTTTTGTCCATTAAAACAAAAGTAAACATCATGTTTTCCTGTTACATCACGCTTTAATTCTGATGTAAATATTTTGAATTTATCCCATCCCCCAGTACGAGGTAGTTGAATAGATGATATTATTGATCCAGAAACACTATCCAGACGAACCTCCAAAATTCCTCCATCAACTCCTGCGGCCAACGAGGCTGAAAACGATTTGGGTGATTGATTACCGAAATTCACCTCACGGACTTTTATATAACCTTTCAAGCGAGTACTTGATACATATACCCCAACTTTTGCATTTTGAGATATAGAACATTTTTGCGACCATGCCATCGTTTCTGCTTCAACACGTTTGTAAGGATTGATTTCCCCTATAGGTTTAGGTCCTTCTTTGGAAATAGAGACAGAAGGAATAGTTCCATCCTGATTGTACATGAATGATTCTACACATGCCGCCCGACCATAGCTTCCTCCTCCCGGCAACAATCCGGTATGATAGAAAAGATAGGAATTACCTTTGTAATCAATAATGCCACCATGATTAGTAAAACTATTGGTTTTTTGATTTTCCATAATTTTCCCCTGATATTTCCATGGGCCGATAGGACTATCACTCATCGAATAGGAAAGACATTCTCCCCCTTTTCCCATTCCTGCATACATCATGTAGTAACTGTTATTTCGTTTATAAAACCACGGCCCCTCAACATACATATCTTTATTAGGATTTTCAGTGCTTCGGTTGCCCCGGAAACCTCCAAAAGTTTCTACGGTAAGTGGAACAGTTACAATATCACCTGAATAAGAAATCATATCTTTATTCAACTTGACGTAAAACAAACCTCCGTTACCCCAATAAAGGTAAGCTTGTCCATCATCGTCTATCCATACAGTAGGATCAATATTAGACCAACTTCCGTTAATAATCAAGGGTTTACCAAGCGCATCTTTAAATGGTCCTGTTGGTGAATCGGAAACTGCCACCCCGATAGCCATATCATTTTTATCACTTTGAGCACATATATACCAATAATACTTACCGTTACGTTCGATGCACTGAGCTGCCCAGGCACGGTCGCGCGCCCATTTGAATGATTCCAATGAAATAGGACTTCCATAATCGGTCCAATTTACCATATCGGTAGTGGATAATACTCTCCATTTGGTCATGTAATAAAAATCGAAGCCGGGAATATCATCTCCGACATAGGCATAGAGGATGCCATTAGAAACCATCGGTGCCGGATCAGGGCCGAAATGAGTCTGCATTATCGGGTTATCTGCCAATGAATGTTGACTGAATCCGAATAAAATAATAAAAAACAGAATAGAATAAAATATTTTTCTCTTCATAATTCAATGGTATATATGTGTATGTTAATTTCTTTTTATAATGTTATTTTTAATCTATTTCTCATTTAGCAGTAGTAAATGGCGAAGCTGGTAAGCTTTCTTTATTTTTCAGGTTTGCATACGCAGGATTATCATCCCATGCATATCGTACAACTGTTGGATTAGATACTTTTCTGCTCCATACTTTTACCTTATTTGTGGAAATTACAACCGCATTTGCCCATTCAAATTTCCCATCAGTCCCCGCAATTTGAAAACCGTCCAAAAGACAATTAGTGAATAACCCACTGCCAACCGATTTAAAAGTAAGAATGATGCTGTTATCTGAAATTTCCATCGACTCGTATAAAGGGCCGGAGCTGACTACCGTACTATCGTTATATGCTACCCGACCTGCTTCCATTGCCAATCGGCGAGCTACTTCTTTCTTATTTAATGGGTGAATGTCGTTCCATTCACCTATATCGTAAGTTACAACCATCCCTGTTTTTGGTACTTCCAGAGTACGCCGTTGTGCCTCACGAACATTGGCCATACCGCTTTCTACCGGTTGTTTATTAGGAACTCCCAAATTGGCAATTTGAGCAAAGATAAATGGCATATTGGGTTGGCTGAACTTTGCACGCCAGCTTGTAATCAAATCTTTAAATAGTAACTGGTATTCTTCTCTTTTAGTCCCGGTATTGGATTCTCCCTGATACCAGATTATTCCTTTTAAGCGGTAACCGATTATCGGACTAGTCAGACTGTTATACAATCCGGAAGGACGAGTTCCACCACCATATCCTGCACCTCGACCTCGTCCCATAAGAGGTTTCAAGTTAGCACCGATATGATAATTCCATTGACCTGTCAAATCAATTTTAGATGAACCGATTCGTACTTCATAAGGTTTATCTTCCACAAATCCACCTCTACCACCAAAGCTTATTACCCGTACCATCAGTTTGTTTTTTCCTGGTTTCAAAACACCAACAGGTAATTTATATATCCGCGGAGGATATTGATAAGAAATAGTACCAACAAAAGTACCGTTTACAAAAGTTGAATCACTGTCAATTATTCTACCCAATCGAAGGATAGCATCTTTATTAGCCAATGTATCAGGCACAAAAAACTCTTTATAAAACCATATAGTTCCCATACGCAAATCAACACCTTTGTCCGACCAGTACCCCGGAAAAGAAATCTGAGGCCAGCCCGAAGTATTTACATTGTCTTTTGACCAACGCCCTAAACCCGGATCTTTTTTAGCTAGTTCAGCGTTAAAATCAAAACGAACCGGACTTGTTCCGGCAGTTTTTGTTGCACGAATAGAATCTGCTTTGGCTCTGGAAGCAGTCCACTTATCCATATATGATTTCATAAAATCCTCACTTACCCACGACTCAATAACTGAACCTCCAATCGCATTATTGATAAGTCCGATTGGTACCTTATATTTTTGATACAGCTGATCTCCAAAGAAATAAGACAACGATGAAAAGTTCATGATGTTCTCCTGAGTAGCAGGAAGCCATGTTCCTTCTTTAAAATCTTTTTGAGGTGTTTGCGAATCAGTACGAATTGATGGCTTGAAATAACGGATATTGGTATTATTCGTTTGTTCTATTTCCTTTTGATATAAATCGAGGACCCTGTAAACCATCAATTCCATATTCGATTGTCCTGAACATAACCAAACATCACCCATCAAAATGTCTTTGATTTCAATGTTATTTACATTCATGGTATAAGGACCACCTGCCGGAATAGCCGAAAGTTCAACTTTCCAGTTTCCTTGTTTATCAGCTTTGGTCTGGTATTTTTTCCCAAGAAATTCAATTTTTACTTTTTCGCTTGGGTCAGCCCAACCCCATATTTTTAAAGGTACATCGCGCTGAAGCACCATGCCATTGCTTATTAGACGAGGCAATTTTACAGTCGCATTTGCATAGTTTGAACACAAACCTACAACTGTAATCAGAATTACTAATATTTTACTAAACGATTTCATTTGCCCGTTTCTTTTTTTGTTAAAATTTTACTTTCAGGTGCACCTAAATAACTTGGTTTTAAGCCACCTGTATTGATTAATATTTTTTGTAGAACAAGTCCCGGTTCTTTCACCGAAAAGCGAAGCGTATGTTTCCCTGCCGACTCAATTCGATGTTTGGTAACTGACTTTATGATGTGCTCAGCTTGCCAACGTCCTAATTCCCCTCTGTAATGACCGTTCAAATTTACCTGCTGAGGTGCTTCACCATCAAAAGATATTTCGTATCGAAGCCCTTTATTGGCATTAAAATTAAGTGTTGGCGAGAATAACAGCTCTACCTTGAACTCTCCTGTACTTACAAATTCTATATCATATTCAACATAGATATGCTCATTCTCTTTTGGATAAACATTTGCAGGTATAGTGGTTATAGCCGACTTCGTTTTTCCTAAATAAGGAATTATTTGCCAGCTAATTCTATCCGAATTAACCGCTCTGCTGAAATCTTCTGCTTCAATAGACACATAACCATCGCTTTCTACAAAGACCTTTTCTGCTTTAGCGTTTTGGCTGTCAGCTGAAACATAAACTACATCGGGCATTTTTCTTTTTCGAGGTTCTTGCCACGAGGT
>Ga0172378_10003851_pt1 | contig 14115 bp, 7 predicted proteins | sample GrowelOW332metaG_FD_119755 | JGI IMG/M metagenome (GOLD analysis project Ga0172378, IMG submission 119755) | Groundwater microbial communities from an aquifer near a municipal landfill in Southern Ontario, Canada - Pumphouse #3_1 metaG | ecosystem: Environmental > Aquatic > Deep subsurface >... | reverse complement strand
TCTTATTCCTATTTTTGATACTCATAATGGTGCACTTATTGGGTGATACTTCTCTTTTTTGTAACAATCTAAAAGTAAGCATTTTAACTCAATTTTGCACCATTTATTTTAGATTTTTACAATATATTTTTATAAGAAAAACATAATTATCGGAATCAATATGGATTTATCAAATAATAAACTTAATAAAAATAAATTTGAACTTATATATAATGAATATCATCAACATTTATGTGGATTTGCTGAATCATATATATCCGATAAAGATACTGTAAGAGAAATTGTACAAGAATGCTTTATTAAACTTTGGGAAGTAAGAGATTCTATAAAAGATATACATAAAATAAAATCATTTCTTTTTACTGTTGTTAGAAATTTGTGTCTTAATAAAATCAGAGACAATAAAAACAATGAAGATATATCTATATTGGAATCAAAAGAATTTTTTGACAAGTCAGTAATAAAAAATGAAACTTATAGATTACTTCATACTGCAATGAATAGTTTATCTCCTAGGAATAAAGAAATAATTTTGTTAGCTCTACAAGGATATGGAAATGAAGAGATATCCCAAAAATTAAATTTAAAATTAAATACAATTATTAGTTCAAAGAGAGATTCATATAAAATACTTCGTGAAAAATTGAGAAAGTATTTTTATTTGATACACTTGTTAATAAACTAAAGAATATATTTAAAAATTTTATATTTTTTTTAATAAAAATAAATAATACCCCCCTATTTTTTTCTTCTCGTGTGTCTTATGCATGAGAGTGTTTTATTCGTGCTCCTAATAAATTTTTATTATTTTAACATAAGAAAATAGAATGATTAGAGATATTAAAAAATTCGATATTGCAAAACTTATTTCTTTAAATATTACTGGACAACTTTCTAAGGAAGATAAAAAAAGATTAAAATCTTGGTTAGAATCCTCTTTAGAAAATAGAAAGATATATTTGGATATTGTAAGTAAAGAGAATTTCATTGCTTATGAAGATAGAATAAAGAGCTATAATACTAGGGAAGATTGGGAAAAAATCACTAAATATATATATAAAAATCAAAATAGAAGAATTATAATGAAAATTGCTAAATATGCAGCAATCTTTATTTTACCTCTTTTTATAGCTTTTGCATTTTATGAAATTTCTAATCAAAAAACTAAAGTTGAAGAAGATTATATAGTAATAAATCCTTTAAAAGCAGTTTTAGTTTTATCAAGTGGAGAACAAATAAATTTATTTGATCATAATGGTAAAATATCAGAAAATTCAGATGAAATTAAATTAACAAATACAAAAAATGGACTTAGGTATGATAAATTAAAAGATTACTCATATAAAGAAAAGAATAAGGAAGAAGTATTTAATACATTGAATGTGCCAAGACAAGGAGAATATACTTTAACATTATCTGATGGAACAGTGGTTCATTTAAATTCAGAGTCTAAATTAACTTACCCTATAAAATTTAAAGGAAAGAAACGTATAGTTAAGCTAGATGGAGAAGGGTATTTTCAAGTAAAAAAAAATGTAAATAGACCATTTATAGTTAAGACAAATGATTATTCAGTTAAAGTATTAGGTACAAAATTCAATGTTAATAATTATGAAAATGATTCAAAGGTTTTTGTAACACTAGTATCGGGTAAAGTAGAAGTAGATATTAAAAACAAAAAAACTGTAATATTAACACCAGGAAAACAATTATCTGGGAATAGGAATAATATGATCTTAAAAGATGTTGATACCGATTTGTTTACTTCATGGGTTAATGGAAAATTTAAATTTAAAGATACGCCTTTAAGAGATATCGCTCTTCAAATAACAAGGTGGTATGATGTTGAAGTGTTTTTTGCAAACAAAGATATTAAAAATATTCACTTTAGTGGGGCTATATTAAAGAGTAGTCCCTTAAGGTCATTACTAAATATGATTGAAAAAGCTGGTGAAGTAAAATGTAATCTTAATAAAAAATGTGTAATTATTTCAGGAATATAATATATTAAATAACGAAAATGAGGTTATCATAGATAACCTCAAGCTATAAATTTAATTTTACTCTTTCTAACGTTTGGCAATGTACAAAGAGTAAACTAACATTTAATAAAACAAAAGTATGAAAAAAAAATCGATTTTTAAACACTTTCCGCCGCTCTGGCGAAAAGAAATTTTACTAAGAATGAAAATTACTACAATTTTGTGTCTGGTGTTTACAATGCATTTATCTGCTAGTGTTTTTTCTCAGAATGAAAAAATTAGTCTTACGATGAAAAATGCAACTATTGAATCAATATTGGCAAAAGCTTCAAAAATTACAGACTTAGACTTTTTTTATAGTACAGATAAAATTAATGTAAAAGAAAAAGTTAATATTAGAATTAAAGATAAATCTGTCGAAGAATTCTTAAAACTAGTTTTTAAATCACAAAATGTATGTTTTGAGTTTAATAAAAATTTTGTTATAATTTCAAGAAACGAGTCTAACGATTTAGACTTAAAGTTTAACGATTTAGAAAAGATTACAATCAAAGGTAATGTAAAAGACAAAGAAGGTAATACTTTGCCTGGTGTAACCGTTATGATTAAGGGAAGTATGATGGGGGTTGTAACCAATAATGAAGGTGATTTTAATATTAGTTTTAATAAATCTGACAATATTGTACTTGTGTTTTCTTTTGTTGGAATGAAAACTCAAGAACTTGAGTATAATGGGCAAAAGGAGGTAAATATAATTTTGCTTGAAGATACAAAAGAACTTGAAGATGTGGTGGTAATAGGTTATATGCCACGTAAGATTGCCAATACTTCAGCATCAGTGATTAAGGTGGATGCGGCTACTATTGCCAACAAGCCTGTAGCTAATCCGCTTGATGCTATTCAGGGTAAAGTAGCAGGTCTTCAAATTTTTTCATCTTCGGGAGAACCTTCGGCTCAACTCTCTATTGCTCTTCATGGTCAGGGTTCTTTGGGAGCCGGTACTGCTCCGTTAATTATTATGGACGGTATTCCAGTGGGTATGGCTACTATTCAAGCCATGAACCCTAATGATATTGAGAATATTCAGTTTCTTAAAGATGCCGCTGCCACTTCTATTTACGGTGCTAGGGCTGCAAACGGTGTAATGTACATAATTACAAAAAGAGGGAAAATATCGGAAAAGGCGAACATTAAAGTGAGGGCTCAGTACGGAGTTTCAAAACTTGCCAACACTGATTATTTCGACGAACTTATGACCGGTCCTGAACTTTTGAAATATTATGTGGAAACAGGTCTTTATACCCAAGAAGAAGTGAACTTGTTGAATGATAAAACTTTTAAGGGTACGGATTTTTGTTGGTACAAATATATATATAATCCTGCTCCGCTTTACAGTGCTGATTTTTCAATTTCGGGAGGTACTGGCAAAACTTCTTATTATCTTTCGGCAGGTAGTGTTAAACAGGACGGTTTGAGACTTGCTTCAAGCTATAAGAAAGCTTTTACTCGTATCAATCTTAACACAGAGTTTAATAAGTATGTGAGAGCTTCGCTCAATACTTCTCTTTCTTGGGACGAAACAAAACGTTCTCCTTTTGGCAACAATAATGCCAGTGGTGGAGGTCTGGCTGCTATGAATGCTCCCTTTGTTTCACCTTTCGACCCTGATAGTGGCAAGGAACTTGACTATATTCCTCTTTTGAGTATGACTACTCCAAAACATGTTATAGCTACTAATCCTTCAAGTACCAATTCTTATTTTTTATCGGCAAGTGGCAATTTAAGAATCAATCCTACTAAGGATTTGACCATTCGTTCACAAGTGGGAGTTGAGGCTTGTTACAGCAAAAGCAAAAGCAGAGTACTTCCCAGTTATCGCAATGCTTACGGTATTGGTTCTTCTTCAAGAAGTTTCGCTGATGTTGTGAATATATCTACCAACAACACTATTTCTTATTTTAAGAACTTTGGTTACAACAACTTAACAGCTTTGATTGGTCATGAATATATCAATTACAAAGATGATGGTTTTTCAGCCGGAGGTTCGGGAATTTTGGACGATAGACTTGTTCTTTTGAACAATGTTACCAAAGATAAATACATGAATGAAACTGGTTTGAGTTATGCTTTTCTTTCTTTCTTCTCTCAATTGTCATACGATTACAACGAGAAATATTTTGTAGACTTGGTATTCAGAAATGATGCTTCTTCCAGATTTGGAAAGAATAAGCGTAACGGATTGTTCTGGTCTGTAGGTTTATTGTGGAAGGTTAAAAAGGAAGGATTTTTGGCAAATAAAACTTGGATTAACTCGCTAGACTTTAAGACCAGTTATGGTACTCAAGGTAACTCTGCAATTCCACCTTATGCCATTAAGTCTTATACCGGAAAAGTGGGTCAGAAGCAAGGTAACATAAGTCTTGGATTTGTTAGTTATGGTAATCCTAATTTGGGATGGGAAAGACAGAGAAAATTTACTATTGGTGCTAAGACTCGCATATTCAATTCTATTAACATCGATTTGGAATATTATTATCGTTTAACAAGTAATATGCTTTTTGAACTTCCTCTTTCAATGTCAACTGGACTTTCTGAAGGCAGTCTTGGATTTGTAACTCGATTTGATAATGTTGGAAAGTATCTTAATCAAGGTATAGATATTCAACTTAACTTCGATATTTTTAAAAGAAAGAATTACGGAATTTCAGCTTATGTCAATTTTAACTACAATAAGGGTGAGGTAAAAGAACTCTTTGAGGGCAGACAAAAATGGTTTGAACCAGGTTCTCAATTGGCATATATCGTAGGTAAACCCATAACATTTGTTTGTCCACTTTACAAGGGTGTTAATTCTCAAACAGGTAAACCTGAGTGGTATGTACCAGGTAATGACATTAGCAAAACCACAAGAGACGATAGTCATGTAGTATCAGAGTACTCCAATAGTTTGGAACAGAATACAGGCACAGCCGTTTATACTCCCACAACTGGTGGATGGGGTCTTTCGGCTTATTGGAGAGGTTTCTACATGAGTCTCGATTTTGCTTTTGCTCTTGGCAAACACATATTGTCGATGGATATGCAGCGTTACGAAAACGACTATTATGTTCGTAATAAAGATGCCAATTTCAACGGTTCGAGAAGACTTTTAAATTATTGGAAAAAAGAAGGTGATGTAGTAGATTTTCCATCTTTGGAATATGTGCGTTCATACAATCACCAGAGTACTTATCTTGACTCCAAGATATTGGAAAACGCTTCATTTATGCGTTTAAAAAACTTAACGATAGGATATAATGTTCCTCAGTCGGCTCTCAAGAATCAGAAATTTTTAAATTCGGCAAAGATTTATTTTGCAGGAAGAAATTTGCTTACATTCACCAATTTTAGAGGTATAGACCCTGAGGTTAATCAAAGTGTTTCATTTGGTGTCAACCCGAACACAAAACAGTTTAGTTTGGGATTGGAACTTGGATTTTAAAAATTAAATCGATATGAAAAATATAAATAAGATAATAACATTTGCCATTGGAATGCTGTTGGTAGCGTTGTCCTCATGCGATTTGGATAGAGAACCAAATGATTACATTAGTTTTGACAAATCTTACAACAATATGAAGGATGCTAAGATGTGGGATAATGGAATCTATTCTACTCTAAGAGGTAAATTTGGCGGTGCGTATATTTTGCCGCAAGAAATTCAGGCAGATATGCTTTCCGCTCATGAAACTTACAGCGGACTTTACGGAACGTTTCACGGATGGACTGTAAAGGCTGAAAACGATGTAATTAAAGAAGTTTATCACTCTTATTACGCAGCCCTTCTGGATGCCAACATAGTAATAGACAAAATACCTACTTTAAAGGTAAATGACGATGACAAAGCTCAACTCGATGTTTTTTTGGGTGATGCTTATTTTGCTCGTGCCTTTTACAATTTCAATCTTGCACTTCGTTGGGCAATGCCTTATAACGAGGCTACTGCCAATACTGATTTGGGTATAGCACTCGAAACCAAGCCTTTTGACTTGGAGAAACCAGCAAGAGCAACCAACTCTCAAACCTATTCTCTAATATTGGAAGATTTGAAAAAGGCAGAATCATTTTTGAGTTTAGTTAAAGGTAAAGAGGGTAATGAAGAAATTTCTAGAGATGTAGTCATTGCTCTAAGATCTAGAGTTTATCTTTATATGGGTAACATGGAAAAAGCTTTAGAAGAATCTGAAAAATTGATTAATTTTAATACTTATCCTTTAATAGATGCTTTACCAGAAGGGATGAAAGATCCAGAAGGCAAAACCAATCCCTTTGTTGAAATGTGGCAATTGGACAATGGTAAAGAACAAATATGGTTGCCCTATGTCAATAAACCAAATGAAATACCTACTACCATAAGTCTTTATGGTGCAGATATGGGTACATGGCAATATTGGAAAGAAAAGGGAGTAGACAATAAAGACTTCAATCGTCCCACATATTTGCCCACCGGCACAGTTATGTATCAACTCTTTAATGATGAAAATGACAGACGTATTCCTGCCTATTTTGAAGATTGTTATACAACAATAAATGATAAAGAAGATCAGGCTGTGGTATTTGTGATTTCAAAATTCAAAGGTAATCCAAAACATAAAACATTAGATAGTGAACATTGGGGAGGATATGTTCCCAACGGTATTTGTTCACCGAAACCTTTCCGTATAGCAGAACAATACTTGATAGCTTCAGAGGCTGCTTTTGAAACAAAAGATGAGTCAAAGGCTATGTTTTATCTTAATATATTGAAGAAATCGCGTGGTCTTAAAGAAATCAATCTAAAAGGAGAAGAATTATTAAACGCTATAAGACAAGAAAAAGCCAGAGAAATGTGTTTTGAAGGATTTCGTTTGTGGGATTTGAGAAGATGGCATATGCCCGTTAATGAACGCGTTCGTCAGGGTATGGTGAAAGAACACATAGTTCCTGCCAGATTTTTCTCGTCCGACTTTGATTTCTTTAAATCAATTCCAGCTGATAATCCCAAATTTGTTTGGGGATTTCCGCGTGACGAGGTTGCTCAGATAAACAAAAACATCATTCAAAACAAAGGATGGTAATAACTTTTGGTTTAATCTTTAAAGTAAACAAGATATGAAATTAAAATATATATTAAGTCTGATATTAATTACTATAATCCTCACAGATTGTAAAAAAGACATTGTAGACAAAAGTGATGCTGATTTTTTTGTCAGCGATAATTCTACTTTGACCTTTGTCAAAGAAGGTGAGACAAAAACTATAAGTGTGGTTGCATCGAGTACCGACAAATGGTATATAGACAAACACGTCCAAGACTCATGGATATCCACAAAGGTGGAAAGCAATAAGATACATGTTACTGCTTTAGAATATGATGGAGCTGGAAATAGGAGTACAAAATTGACAGTATGTTTACCCAAAGGCAAACTAACTTACACCATTACACAGCTCGGAGGTGACGCAGTATTGAAACTTGACGGAGGAGAACGTGATATTTTTTTTAAAAAAGAAGGCAACTCTAAGGTGATTAAATTTATCACAAATTCAGACAATTGGACAGTTAAACCTTTTGAAGAGACTTCATGGTTGAGTTATATTCCCAGTTATAAAGAAAATGTACTTACCATCAAGGTGAATAAGTTTTTGAAAACAGACAAAGGTTACAGAAGCAACAGAAAGGCTATTTTGTATGTTTCAAATAATGACAAACACATACAGTTGAATATTACTCAAAGTGGTGGAGCACAATTTGGAATGCCTATTTATATGGTTTCACGTCAAAGAAAAGATATTATAGCCGCAGAAAAAAAACGAGGTCATATTCGTGACAGAGCCTACGAACGCAATTTCTGGCCCGAAGGCGAAGACGGTGACAAATTGTATATGGCTTATTCTAACGATGGAGAACAAACACCCCTTTCTATTTATTATTTTAACCGTTCAGAACAAGTTGACAAGGATGATTTGCAAACAGCATCTCGCAAGGTTTATATCAAAGCTCATGAAAATAAAAGTTTTGATGAGGAAGAATTGAAAGCTTGGATGGAATTCAATAAGTTTAAAGAAGGAATTCCAGATCCCGCCAGTTGGAACAGACCTGATTTTGTATTTTACAAAGAAGACGACGAAAAATCAGCAAAGTTTGAAGTTCATTCTAAGGCAACCGCAACTTTAAGAGTTGGCGATTACAAAGGTGCTTATATGAGTTATATTGAGTCCGGTTTGTATTTGGAAATAAACGAAAGTCAAAATTACATTAAAACATTCCCTGTTCGTAATGCTTACAAACTCCACAATTTAAGTTATAAGGTAAATGAGGTGATAGCATATGAAGCTACTCAAAATATGGTTCCCGATTACAATCACGAACTGACTCAAACAACTTCCAACTCCACATGTCCTTATTCTTCTTTAGTATTTGTACAAAAAAATCCCGATGCTTCAAAAGGAAAACTCATTAATGTGGTTTATGCCTTTAACCGTCCTGATGTTGACCCCAATATAGCAGACCAAATGAACCTTGATCCCAAATATGCTGGTACAGTCGGTCTAAGACAAGATGTTTATCAAGGTAAGGATTATGCATTTGGTTCCAGAAACGGATACTGGGGTCCTGAAGATTACATAAAATCTCAAACAAAAGCGGCAATCAATGAAAAGGGCTATGTGATGGTTCGTGAAAGCGGCAATTTTGTAACATTTTATCGAAGTCAAGATGAATTAGTGGACGTAATGGCTACATCAACGTGGTTCACGGTTTCTTTCTACAAGAGCAAGAAACTTGTGGACGTAATTAATAAGTATTAATAAATTTAGAAACAATTAGAATTATAGATATGAACAAGTTAAAATATATATATGCTTTAGCTTTGGCTTTGTTTTTGTTTCCATCTTGTCAAGATGAATTGTTGGTGGACAATAAAACAAAACAAGTTGAAGTCAAAGAAAAAGTAGACGAAATACCCTATATACCTGGTCAAGCTTATGTTAAAATGGTAAAGGGTGGCGACGATTTTGTGGATAAGGCAGTGCAATCATCTATAAAAATGTTCAACACTTTAACGAAAAGTTCTTCTATTCGTGTAGAAAGAGTGTTTGATCTTGGCGGAAAATATGGTCCTGCACTTAAAAGAGAAGGACTAGATCGTTGGTATAAAGTTTATTTCGAACCCGAATTAAAGGTTGAAGATGTTGTAAAAGAACTTTCAAAAGAAAGAAAAATAGAGATAGCGCATGGAGGATTAAAAGTTATTCAAACCAAATATACTTATACTCCTTGTCCTGAAGCTCAAACTCGTTGGGGTAATCAAGGTTATCCCGATGTCAATCATGGATATAACAAATTCCAACATACAGATCCATTACTCAAAAAGCAATGGCATTATCAAAATGATGGAATGCAACCTGGATTTTCTTATGGTTCAGACATTAATCTTTTTAAAGCTTGGGACAAAACCACAGGTGATAAAAGAGTTGTAGTTGCGATTATAGATTCGGGTATAGATGTAGAACATCCTGATTTAGCAGGTTCTATGTGGACTGATGAAGAAGGTCATCACGGTAAAAACTTTTTGCATGACACTTATATTATTTCTACGGGTTTCCATGGCACTCACGTGGGTGGAACCATTGGAGCCAGAAATAATAACGATTTAGGAGTAGCAGGTATTGCTGGCGGTGACGGAACCTCAGAGTCGGGAGTAAGATTGATGAGTTGCCAAATATTTGGTCCGGACGAAAAAGATGGAAGTGCACAATCCGCTACTCCAGACCAAATAGCCAAAGCTTTTGTGTGGGCAGCTGAAAACGGAGCTGTTGTGGCCAATTGTTCTTGGGGCTACCCTTGGATAGAAGAAGAGCAAGTTAATGCTGAAAACTATAAGCAAATCTATGCAAAAAGCAGCAAGATAATTCAGGAAAGTATGGAGTTCTTTGTGAAATATGCCGGCAATGACAAGGATGGTAATCAAGAACCAAATTCTTTAATGTCGGGTGGCGTGATATTTTTCGCTTCAGGTAACGATGGAGCAAGAGATATTGAAATAATTCCCGCTTCAAGTCCTTCTGTTATTGCAGTTGGTGCTTTCGATACTGAATATAGAGTAACAAGCTATACCAATACAGGTAACTGGGTAAATATTTTGGCTCCTGGAGGTGATGTAAATAATAATATGAACAAGGGTATATTAAGTACTGTTCCTTTGTCTTTCAAAGATATTAAAATAGGTATAACTTGGGGGGAAAATTTCCTTTATCCAGGTGATACTTATTATGCTTACGCTAATGGTACATCAATGGCCACACCCCATGTTACAGGTATCGCCGCTTTGATGGTTTCTTTTTTAGGCAAACAAGGATTTACAAACAAAGAACTCAAGAAACGTCTTTTAAACGCAGTAAAAAACAAAAACTATGAGGCTATAAACAATGATGCAAATTTGAAGGGTAAAATTGGCGTTGGCTATGTCGATGCTGAATATGCCTTAATGGATCCTGAAAAAAAAGCTCCTGAAAAAGTGAAAGACTTAGAAGCTTATAATGTGGAATATTATGATGCTTCTTTAAAGTGGAAAGTTCCCGTTGATGAAGATGCCAATTCTAAAGTCGCTTTTGGTTTTAAGATCTATTTATCAAAAGAAAAAAATTCTAAACTCGATAAACCATATGTTATTGTTCGCACATTTGAAAAACAACAAGGTGAATTGTTGAGCTATGATTTCAAAAAATTAGAATCGGATGTTGAGTATTATGTGACAATCAAGGCTTTTGATCGTTACGATAATGAGTCAGATATGATAACCACAAGCTTTACCACTAAACTCAACCATGCTCCAAAGTTTAAAAATCCTTTAGATATTATTTCTATTTTAAATACAGAACCTTTCTATAGATACACTTATGTGGTGGAAGATAAAGACAAAGATCAAACTTGGGATTACTCAACAAGTGAACTTCCCAAAGGGGTAAGACTTGAAAGAGATGGTAATAATTTGACATTAGTTATTGTAACTGGTGATGTTCCCACTGGTAGTCATTTGGTGGAGATTTATTTGCACGACAATTTGGGGGGTGAGAGTGTAGAACCTGTGAAGTTTGCAGTTGTAGAGCACAATTCTCCAGAAGTTGTCAACAAAATGAGTGATTTAATAATTTCTAAGAGTGACAAACCTGTTAAATTAAATGTAAGCGAAGTTTTTATATCATCAACCAAAATTAAGGATTGTACTTATTCTGTTTCAAGTAATGACAAGAGCATAGTCAAAGTAGAAATTGACGGTGAAACTCTCAAGGTTATACCTCAAGAAGTCGGTTCAGCTACTGTTATACTAACCATTAACGACGGAATTAAAAAAGTTTCAACCACATTCCAGGTACAGGTGACCAAAGACAACGAGTCTGAAATAGTGGCTCTTTATCCCATACCTGCTTACAGTTATGTGAAAGTGTTGGTTCACACTGGAGTTGAAAGTATCAATATTAATGTAATATCTATCAGAGGTGAATCTTTAATTAAAAAGACAGTTAAGGTCAATTCTAAGACTTCAGAGGCTATGCTTTCCGTTGACAAACTTTCTCCAGGAATTTACAACTTGATAGTTAAATTAGGAAATAAAACTTCAAAACGTACATTTATTAAGAATTAAGAGTTATGAAATATCCATGACAAAAAAATCTCCATAGAAAATGAAAATGGATGATAAGTATAATTTCCCAAGATCGTATCTAAGGGTTGCGCTATCGAAATACATAAGAAAATAGTGGTGGCAACAATAAATGGTGAGGATCTTCGTAAAGGAACTCGCGAGTTTAATACTTTCACAAGTTTTTTGTCTGAATTTAAATAAACTTAAATTATAAACGATATATTGCCCTTTTAGGGGCAATAATTTTAAAATATTTACGTATGAAAAATAAAATTTTATTATCAATATTATCTCTCTTTATAGGATTTTCTGGCTATTCTCAGGGTAGAATATTTACATCCGTTGAGGCAGATGCAAGTGCCCGAGGATTAGCAATGGGTAGTACTCTTCTTGGTAACAGTCGAGATATGTATCTTTACACCAATCCGTCGGCTATGGTGTTTTCATCTAAAAAGTTGAGTACTACTTTAACTTCTGATATTTATGCTAATTCTGATGCAGGAAGACTTAAACAATTCAACTTTGAGGTGGCCTATAAATTAAAATCAAGTGCTTTTTTTGTTGGTTCAAGATGTCAAACAGGACTTTCTATTCCATTTTACAATGCTAAAAAACAAGGAAAAGACATTCACCCTTATGAATACACCATCGATTTTGGTTATGCTTTTAAGGTTATACCTGAAATTGTTGTCTACGCTACAAGTAGTGTACTCAACAGTTATATGGGCAAAAAAGCTCATGGATTTAGCATGTCTGTGGGAATGGGCTATCAAAAAGAATTACCCCTTGGTAATAGGTCGACACTCTTGACTGTTGGTGCAAGACTTTGTGATGCAGGTAAGTCTGTGAAGTTTGCCAACACAGGACTTCCTTATTCACTTCCTACATCAGTGGTTATAGGTGGTGATTGGACTGTTTGTTTTGCTCCAAAACATAAATTGACTTATGCTTTGTCGAGCAGATATTTTACGCCCCAAGATTTAACTCTGTGGAATATTGGTACTGGTGTGGAATATACTTATGACAAGCTCCTTTCTCTAAGAGCAGGATATAATTATATAGAACATTCCTCTGATGCAATGACAATGGGTCTAGGTTTAAGATATTGTCGATTAAAATTAGATATTGGTTATGCTCATACTTTTAAAAAATATGGTGTGGATCATCTTATGGCAGGATTAAGTTTTCAAATTTAACCATAATCCTCTAAGGTTAGCATAAATGATCAACTTACCCTTTTGGACAGGTCTTTTGACATATATCCCGAAGGAATGAAGTGTGGACGAGACCAACTGTAATATGTTTGCAAAATTCCCAGCATATCACAGTTGGTCTTGCCTCGTTAGGGGATACAGGAGACCGTGCTTCTACGTAAAAGTTTTTATTCTTTGAGTGAATTAGTTATTAATAAGATGAAAATGAATGTACTTAATGGTAATGTATCTGTTTTTATAAATTAAAAGAAGTAATAGATGTGGATAAACACGGCATACTAATAATTAATAATAAAAAATATTTGATATTATTAATGGTAAGATAGATTTGTAAAACAACTAACAAGAAGAGGAGTACATTTGTACTCCTCTTGTGGTATCACCTGGAATCGAACCAGGGACACAAGGATTTTCAGTCCTTTGCTCTACCGACTGAGCTATGACACCATACCGTTTTGCGATTACAAAGATAAATAAATTTTTTATAAATGAAAAATTTTAATACCTTTTTAATGGAATTATTTCCTTTTTTTTAATAAAAAATAAATACTACAAAGTACTTGTTTTTTTATTATATAGCTAATAAAAATCTTATGCTCATGATTCTATATTTAACTAGTAGCATTATTTGTTATAATTTAAGATATATAATCTTATATTTAGATATAGAGTAAATAATAACAGGAAGAATGTTGCAAGTGGAAGTGCTGGCATTAAAATAAACCATAAAGGAATTGAAACCAATAATATTAAGGAATATAATAATAAATACCATTGTATAACAATTGGAATTTTTTTGAAATATAGAAATGGTATGATGCAGATATTAAGGGGGATTGCCCAAAGTATATTCCAATTAGGAGCAGTCATAGGGTGAGCTGTAAAACCTCCTAAGAAGATAATAAGTAATCCTAAAATTGTTGTAAATAAATATATAATAGTAGCTGCTGAAGTGATGATCCATTTTTTTCTAGTAAGTTCATATAAAACTATAAATATTATAGAAAAAATAATAAATATAAAAATAGGATGAAAATACCAGTTATTATTTTTTTCTAATTGTGGGGCTTTGTATAATATTTCAGCATTATTGGATAATCTTATAGGTCTTATTTCGCTTTCTTTTTTATAACTGGCAAAGTTTATACCTTCCATTAAGTAATCAGGTAAAAACATTTTTTGAACTATAGTAGGTTTATTTTTACCATGCTGTCCTAAAATAGAATGGATTCCCCATTGAGCCCAAGGGGATGCATT
>Ga0172378_10003849_pt1 | contig 14116 bp, 7 predicted proteins | sample GrowelOW332metaG_FD_119755 | JGI IMG/M metagenome (GOLD analysis project Ga0172378, IMG submission 119755) | Groundwater microbial communities from an aquifer near a municipal landfill in Southern Ontario, Canada - Pumphouse #3_1 metaG | ecosystem: Environmental > Aquatic > Deep subsurface >... | reverse complement strand
TGCTTGAACGTCAAAAGGAATGCAAAAAGCGTTTTCAGAACTTCCGGGTCTTTTGCCTCAGAAACTCGGATCTCATCGTGACTGCCGGTTGGAACAGAATAAAAGCCTTTTCCCTCCAGTTTATTATCGAACTCCTCAGCCATTAGAACAAATTGCTCGATACTGCCCCTGCCGTTTGCACTAAAATAATTGTCGCCTTGCTCAAACGCCGGTAGCAAATTGGTATTTTTTTCATTCCTTACAAGCATATTCCACTGAGGTGTATCATGAGTTAGAAAGTCAAGATCAAAACAGCATTTCCCTACAGAATTTTTCGGATAAACCCATTCGGCAATAAAACACGCTTCCGGAAAGTCTTTTTTTAAACTCGGAATGAGTTTATTCCACAACCAAATAAGCCCCTTTAATTCTTCGTCGTTTTCAGAATTAGGACGGCATCCCTTCACCAAAGAATTTGCCAAATCCACTCGAAAGCCGTCTATACCTCGATTCAGCCAAAACCGCATGATATTCAATACTTCCTCCCTGAGCGGAATCAGTCGCTCGTCGTCATAACGCATTTTAAAGGAATCGTCGCCGTCATATGCGCCTTTTGCGCCGCCCTGCTCTCTAATACTGTTAAAGCCAAAATTCAAAGCAGGTTGGTTTGCGTAATAGTTGATAATATATCCACCGTTGCGCTCATAAAGTCCGTGAATAGAAATATCGCGGTATTTATGAAAAATATTGTCCGTCCAGATATAACGGTCTAACATTTCGTTCCTTTCAAATTCGCCGGATTTTAAAAACCACGGATGCTTGTCTGAGGTATGTCCCAGCACCATGTCCATAATAATTCTAAGTCCCAGCCTTTTCGCCTCCGCTACAAGTGCGTCAAAATCCGCTATATCGCCGAACCTTTTGTCCACCGAATAATAGTCCGAAATATCATAACCGCCGTCTTTAAACGGGGATTTATAAATCGGATTAAGCCAGACGGTGTTAGCGCCTAAATCCTTAATGTACGGCAGTTTTTGAACAATACCGCGAAGATCTCCGATACCGTCACCGTCCGAATCGTAAAAGCTAATTGGGTAAACCTGATAAATAATTGCGTCTTTCAGCCAGGTAGTCATTGATTTTCTCCTTTAAAATTGAGATATGGAATTATTTTATTACGTTTATTCCGTCTGGAACATCTAAATTGGTTATGATTGCGTCATTTTTTCGGCGATGACAAATTTTAATGTCACCTTTAGGCGTTGGATATACGCCTTCCGCAAAGTCGAGGTCGCAAATTTCTGGTTTTACCGAGATAACGGTGCAGCCAGGCGAAAGAGGGCGCACGCCTAATACATAATTCATAAGATACGGTACAGGACCAGCCGACCAGCCGTGGCACAAACTGTGCCTAAATCCCTTATAACAATGCGCACCGAAATCGCCGTGTATATCCTTTTCACCCGCTTTTGGAAGCTCGTCAATACGGCCGCTTCCGCTAAGCCAATCAATATCGAAATCCTCCCAAAACGTCGTCGCGCCCTTATCCAGCATGCCGCCATAATACCTGCGTAAAATGTTCAACGAATCACTTCCTTGTCCGGCATCGGACAACGCTGAGAGAATATAGTAACTCATAAACGTGCTTAAACCTTTTGCGCCGCCGTCTGCTAATTGTCTGCCGGCAATATCCAACGGCATATGCCCAGCAAGGGCTTTTAGCGCGGCAACTTGCTTAAAACTACCGCCGCAGAGATTTGTTTTCAGCCGGGAAAGTATTCTGTCGGCAATGCTTGCGCTCTTACTAGATAAAAACGGCTTAACCTTTTTCAATGCATATGCACAAAGGGCGTGCGTACCTGCCTTTCGCTCCGTATGCGCAAATGTGGGCCAATCCAAAAAGTAATCGTTTCGCTCAGACCCAAAAAGCAGCGTTCCATCTTCAGCCGTAAGTGAATCCAGCAACACGATAAAATCCTCAGCATAGCCTATGTGCTTTTTGAAAAACACAGTGTCACCGTTTTGCATATATTCATCGGCAAAAATACATAACCACCACAACGAATAAGTTGCCTTGTTGTTCATAAACCCAGGCAACAGCGTTCTGTTTTTTTCAAACTCTAATGCCCTTTCAATGATAGAATTGTATCCGAATAATGAATGAATCGCGATTGCTTCAGGATGTAAATCACCTATCCAAACAAGACGGTCGCGCTTGATTCCGTCCCATAACATCGATTGCATACATAGCTCGACGGTGTATGCGGCAGTATCAAATATTTGGTTTAACAGCGGATCAGAGCAGTTAAAATATCCTCGGCGTTTTAAATCTAAATGCTCGAAAACCGCTACGATACCACTGATATCAGCTTCGGCCCCCGAAGGAAAGTCAATACGCAAAAAGCGAAATCCTGTCTCGCCATATCTTTGGTCTGACATAAAAACTAAAGTAGCAGTAAAATCACGATTTGCATGATCATTTGTGGCAGTCGCCCCATCAGCCTCACCCTTTAATTCGGCGCATGCCTCAGACAACGATTCACCAAAGCGTAAACGGACTCCACAATTCCCCCGAAACGTTAAAATACGAACGCCGCCGCTTAGCTCACGCCCAAAATCTAATACAATGTATGCCGAACCGCGCACTGAAAAATAATCGTCCTCGCGCGTTGTTATTTGCAGAGGCTTTATCCGTAACAGGCTGTCTAAGTTTGAAATATTTCCACCATATAGAACAATACGGCTAGGCAGCACATAATCGCGTACGCGTTCATCACGCGTTAATATATTTAACTCGTTGCATTTCATCTTTATTTTTCCGTGCCTCCGAAATCTCAATTTTCGATATCAAATAAGCGTGATTGCTCTTGTTTGCTGCAATGATAGAAGAAGGTCTGTCAAATTGTATCTTGTTCCCACTCCAGTCGCTTATAATTCCGCCCGCCTCCTCTAAAATCAGCGAAGCGGCGGCATAATCCCACGGGTTTAATACCTTTTCAAAAAAGCCGTCTATGCGTTTCGCCGCCACATAAGAAACAGAAAGCGCCGAGGATGAGATGCACCGGACATCAACGCAATCCATGAAAATTTCCTTTGCGATATCGAAAGCATAATTCGCATTCTCCTTATGCCGCGATCCAGAACTGAATTCGATTAGGCTTTCTGAAATTTTGCGATCTGACACATATAAACGCTGTCCGTTTAAATATGCTCCTTTGCCTCTTTCGGCGCAAAATGTTTCTTCCGTAAAGGGATTATACACAATACCGAATATGATCTCGTCCTCTAAATGCAGAGCTAACGACACAGAACTAAGCTGAAAGTCAAAAATAAGATTTGTGGTTCCGTCGATCGGGTCTAATATCCAACGGTTTTTTTGAACGGTCCCGTTTTCTTCCTCCTCGCACATAAATCCGATATCCTGATACATAGCCTTAAGCCTTTCTTTTAAAAAGTTGCTAATGGTAATATCCACCGCGGTGACATAATCCGATGCGCCCTTTTCGTGAATGTCCGAGCGCAACATAGGATTTGCCACAATTTTTTTAGTCTCATGGACAAGCTCTGTTATTTTGTTAAAGTTAAATAGATTTTTCATATTAGTTTTGTCCTTTATTGTTGCATATTCCTTTCATTATTGTTTTTGATTATTTGCTACTAAGTAATTTATAATAATATACCGGCGCCGCGCTCCAGCCATGGCATAAGCTACCCGCGCCGCTGAAGTCCGCTTCGCCCATCTCCGTTTCCCATAATGATGTCGCGCCAGCGTACAACATACGCCCGTACCTCGCGTCAATATCTTTAAGGATATGTTGCGCATACTTTTGTTTATTCGTCTTTATAAGCGCGTCATAAATAAAGCATTTCATACTAAGCGTTGATTCTGTCAAGCTGTCACCCGTTATAATTGCGTCACAAATCTTTTGGGCGAATTCCCCTTCCGCCGCGCCGCATAATACCGCCAAGGCATTGACAAGCTCCGAGTAATGATTTCCATTCTTTAGGGTTTCGTATAATCCCTTTTCCACTCTATAAAAAAACGAATTTGCGGCAAGACTGAGCTTATTCGCCATATCTGCGCATTCTTTGGCTTGCGTGGCTTTATCCAAGCTCCCGCATATTGCCGACATGCTTTTTAGTGCCATAACACAGATAAATTGTAATACCGCATCAAACGGTTCGTCAGTTCTTCTACCGTCTAAACCGTCCGACCATTCATAAAAATCCCAGCATCCCGGCTGTCCTACAAAACGGCGTATAAGTCCGTTTTCCTCTCTTTCTAAGAATACCTTTACCAGAGAAGTCAGTTTATCAAAGTATTCTGCCGCCAAAGTTTTATCGTTTGAACGTTCTGTATATTCGCGCACAGCGACGATAAACCATAAGGAAAATGACGGAATCGCAAGGTCAATGGAGCAGGGTGCGCAGATTGTAAGCAACCCGTCCACCCGCCTGTCCTCTGCCATTAGTTTTAAGCTTGCTCGTTGGAATTCAAGTCCGTCATGAAATGCGGCGCTGCCGAAAAGCATTTGATTACGGCTGTCAAGCGCGTATAACGCCTGCTCTCGCCATGGGGTATCCTCGTAATGCTCATGCATACATAAATGCAGCGTCCTTACTGCCGTGTCATATATCCTTTGCCTTAACGGTGTATCCGCCTTAAAACTTCTTTTCGTTATGGGATACGGTGTCTCGTATAAACCTATTTCTTCTATAATTGTAGAATCGCCGCAATCGATTTGCAAATATCGGCAACCCAAACGGCGGAACGGATTAAGATACTCTGCGACTTCACCGTTTCCTATTACTTCTACTGAAAAGTCGCGCTTACCGATAATGCGCCGTACCTGTCCGGGTATGATATGTTCACCGAAGCTGACGATTACGACTTCGTACTTTGGTGCTTTAAAGCGAATATATAACAGACCGGCACGCTCTCTTCCCAAATCATATATACGCTTATCGGAGTTTATAAGTTTCCCCGGAGCAAGCGGTTCACATTTCAATCTCTTGACAGGGCGCAGCGTTAAATTGCCACGTTCGCATATTTGGACCGCCCTTTCGTACTCGCCGCCAGTTGCGCCGGTATCATAACAAAACGAATACCCCAGCTGCGGGGTAAGTTTTTTCTTACGCCCCGAAACATATCCCGCCGCGATTCGGCACAAGGTGTTTTTTGACGAATGCACAACGGTTTTACAGTTAACTTGTACCTCAAAAATAAGACATGGCCGATCAACGTAAGAAACCGACGAATCGTCTTTACCGTAATGCCAAACCACAATCCGAAAAGAGTTATCGCCTTGAGACAGATATTTGGTCAAGTCGACCTCGTCGTAAACCTTATACCACGGGAAATCAGCGTACTGCCCAAACGCTGCCAATTCTTCGTTTATATATAGCGCATAGTTATTTCGACAAGATATTCCTATAATGGCAGTGCCGCCTGAATAAAAAAATGAATCAAAAAACTCGCCGTACTCATCGCCGCCACTTTCTTTATTTATCCATATCCATTCAGCACAATATAAATCCATCTCTCTACCAGCTTTCAAACTAAATTAATATTCAACTTTCAATCCATCATAAGCTACTGTTAGTCCATGTTCCACTGCAGCAGCCGATTAACTCCGTAAGCAGCAACTTTTTGTTGTGCGTTTATCTAAGCGCCAGCATAACACCCTCACCACATTCCAGTGTAAGCGTAACGCTTTTTCCCGTAACGCCCACCGACACCCCGCGCTGAATCACGTCATACCCGTATTTTTTTGAAAAGTTTAGTGTAACTGTCTGTTTATTTTTTGAATCTGTATTGACGACATAATAAGCGCTGCGGCTATTATTTCTTTCGAAATTATAATCGAAACACCCTATCATAACACCGGTCTCTTCGTCCGATGACGTGAACGATGTAAGCTCGCGCCAAGCTCGGTCACCACCGCCAATGGGCTTGTCGCCGCCGTCTATGCGATCTTTCCAATACCCTGTCGCCATAACGCCCATGTGTGCCGAATTCATCAATATATGATCAATTGCGGAAATCTGTACGTTTGCCTTTTGAATGTAATAATACCATTGTGTTTTGTTGCCCATAACGCCGAGCATACTATTGCGCTGATAATCGCGCTCGTTGCCTCCTGCATCAGCAAAATAAGTCGGCTGTAAAAATGTAAAATACTGTATAGATTTTGCACCGTAAGCAAGGCAGGTGTTGATATTCCACATCGTCTCCCCCTCGTTAGGGAAAAGCGGTTCGCTGGGCTTGCCTCGTTGTTCCTCCCACTGTCCGCCTGCTTGCACAAATACCCAAAACGGGATATCATGTTCATTTGCAACTTTTCTTACGATAGAAAGGTCGGAAAAGTAAGAAGCAGGCATACTGTATGTTGTGCCCTGATCTTGAGAACGGAAAGGATAATTGTCGTATGACAAAAACTTGGTGTTTGTCGTTTCGACAAAACGCGTCAGATAGCTGTAATAACTGCCGCCCAAGCGGTTCGTCCCGGCGTAGCTGGGTAAAAGATTGACATACACTTGCTTATTTACCGCATATTCCGTTTCGGAAAAGGCCTTATACGCCGGCCCCAGCGGTTCAATATCGCCAGTAAAGGGTTCGTCCGCTAAGTGTAAACCTAAAGCCGCCGGATGCGTGATGTAGTTCTCCACCAAAGAAATTACATCGGCAGCGGTTTCGGCGCCCTTGACTCTGCGATCTTGCACAAAATAACCTATATCGTACTTTTCACATAAATCAAGCACTTTTGTAATGCTGTCGCTTGCGTCCGGGTACTGATCGGCCGAAGCTGCGATAAAATTGACTCCGGAATCTTTAAGCGCCTGAAAAATTTCGTCGGTCAGATAATTGGGCTGTGTCATGCCGTTTATAGTGTCTCCTGATGTTGAACCGTATGGTCCCCACCAAACACCCAGCGGCATAACATTGCTGCCACCCAAGTTTTCGAAACTTACACTGTGAAAGGTCTCCGCCGTACGCACGGCCGCCGCGGTATAATTTTTACCGTTTATAAGCTCTGCGCCGTTTGGATTTTTTTGAGTGCAACCGAGCATATAACAAGCAGATAATGTCAAGCAGCCAATCAGCGATATTATTTTTTTCTTCATATTTTCTCCTTTAGCTAAACAGTAGATCGCCGTTATCCCATGTGTCAAAATATTCGTAATCATAAACCTGTGCCGTATTATCCTTGTTGGTAAGGCGAACAATTTGACGGTTATAATCAATGTTGACGACAGAGAAAAATCCGATTTCGAAGTTATCGCAAACGCCGGCGGTAAAATCAGTGACCCTGCTGACAATTTGCAGGCAGCCTGAAGCGATATAGCCCGCGTTGTAGTCTAACGCTTTATAATAATTCAGGCTATCGCTGAATTTTAGATAAATAGAAAATTTCCCGTCGCTCATCACCGCTTTAATGTCGGTACCGCGGTTCCGGACGATGCTTTCGCTCCAAAAATGATACATTTCCGGCAGTATCGTACGCAAAACTTCCTCTCCGTCGCGAACGATTGTGATAACCGTTGCATTTGCTTTTGTCGCAACCGTGCCGCTAGGCGCAAAATTAACATAAAAAGCACAGTCATCTAAATTTCCCGATGAATAATCCGCACCCACCGCTATGGAAAACCCGGTCGTAACAGATGAAACTAAACGTAGGTTTTCATCAAACATCGGCGTGCGCCGCAAATCCGGAATCCCGATATTCATCTCAAAATTTGAATAGGACAGCCTTGTGGACAAATAGCCGTTTTTTGTGTTTTTAAATACCAATCGTTCGTTTTCCGGTCGTATATAAGACAGCGCACCGGAGTATAGCGAGTTGCTGGTATATAGCTCGTTGACATTAAATACATCGTTTTCGAAGCGGGTCATAATATCTGTATTTTCCGGCGTTTCGTTTGACAGTGCATCTACCTGCACACCTGTGATTTTGACAACGCTACCGCCTTCTGTTTGCCCGAATCCCACATGCCCCGCTGTATAGCAACCCACTGTGGATGATCTGTAGAACGTTGTTTGGTTGGGAGTGCTGCCTTGAATCAGGTACAGGCTTATACTGCCGTCAACGTCTACCTCTGCATTTAAGTTAAACGAAGCGGTAGGTGCAGATACCCACGCCAGCGTATTCGTTACAGGCTTTAACACAACCTCGTCGCGCGCCGTTCCTACATAATTGCTGATACCGCATAAGAGCGTATTTCCATTAGTAGAAAAATAAATAAAGGTCGTATTTACACCTTCTGCTGCAGGATTTTCGGTTTGACGGGACAACCCGAACAAGAAACCGAAACGTCCACCGTCGGGGACAGAAGTTACTGTCAAATCAATATTCACAGAGAAACACTTAGTATAGCCAGCATCCTTTAAGTTTTCCACTTTTTCCACCGAAATCACTCGGCTTGCGGCAGTTGATTCGGCACTAAAAGCAATACCGTTATTATAAGATACCCCGGCATTTGTGCCGGGCTGCCACCAATATGCCGAGTCAATTTTTCCCACAACGGATGTGCTTGGCAATATTGTCTGCTGTGAAATGCCAGCATGTACCGTTAAAAAGGCAGAAGTCGCTACGATTATGGCAAAAATAGGCAAAAGCAGCATCGATAATATATGTTTCTTATTATTCTTCATAATTTTATTTTCTCCTCATCAGCAAAAACAAGGCTACACACGCAGGTAATAACAGGAACGTAGACCCGGCGGAACTGCTCGCGCAAGCGCCATTTTTGCCATTGCCGGCATCTATTCCTTCACTCCCGTTATCCGACGCCTTTTCCCACCGGGCATACAATGTCATGTTGTGAAATATTGTGGAATTAAAATCAAACTCCTCTTTGCCCTGCATAGAGGTATACCAGCCAACGAACTTCAAATTCTCGCGTACCGGTTCGTCCGGCTTTGCAACTACGTAACCACCGCCGTCTACCGTCGAAACGATGAAAGTCTTTCCTTCTGATTCGAATTTTACCGTATACGCTGTTAAATGAACAAATTCATCTGCACCAATTATAAGACGCGTGCCCGCAAGCACCCCAGGGGTCTCTTTGCCTCCGGCAATAAAAGCAACTCCGCCATTTTCAAGTAAGTAATATTGTGCAGTCAGCTTAGAGCCGTCCGAATACAAAACCGATGCGGAGTTAAATGTTCCCAATGTCAAAATTGCTCGTGTGGACACATTGTAATAAGTGCCGAGATACGATTGATAGCTGCTTGCCGGTAAGGTTTGCCGCATACAATATGCGTAAAGTGTGATATCGCCGGATAGTGCTGCGGGATAGATATATGCAGCACTACCCTCGTTTGTTTGTTTATCCGCACACCAAAGTACAAAGTTATATCCCGGCGACGGTTCGTACGCCAGCGCATAAGGCTGCTCGTTTACCCCGAAAATCTGTGTGCCCACACATTCTCCAAACGCGTAATAAGTGAGCGTATTGTATGCTTGTTTGGTATATTCGCCGCTTGCATTTAAATCTATTTCCTTAACATTATCGGCAGAAACGAGATATAAAACACCGCCATTTGACACACCATAATCCTCATAATGCCGATCGGTCACATCGGACACGTCTATACCATAATCGGAAATCGTAAATCGCTCCTCTCCTTTTGTATAAACGCCGTAATAATCGGATATGTCCGCACACAGCTCGTTCCATCGTGCCGTGATATGGATATCATCCGTTACTTGCGCGGAAAAATCAAAGAGACCACCCGAAAAATCGGTTGTATTAATTCCCTCATACCAGCCCATAAATAACCAGCCACTTTTTTTAGGGGGATAATAATAGCTGCTTTCTATCCCAAGTCCGGACATGACTGGTACGCTTTTTTCTCCGCCATTTGCGTCAAGATTGTGATATGTCAATGTTTGTTCTTCGCAGACGGCAATATAATCTATCTTGATATTCATGACACTTTCACCGACATAAATCGAGCTAAGTTCATTGCCACCACGGAAAGCCGCGCCTATCTGGAATCCGTAAATTTTACCGTTTTCATTAGCCAAGGATGCCGCCTCGTAAGCAGATAGGCGCAGAGTAATCCAAGTATCCTGAATGATATCTCCCGGGATCATGTATCCTTCGTCTTTATTACCTGTAGCATCAAATGGCAATAACCGTAAGCCGCCGTAATCGGTGCGATACGGACTACGCGGCGAGAGGTGTGCATTGATGCGGATAATCATGCCGCCGCTAACCTCTGAAATGTCGACGATGCGGTTAAAAGCCAATACATTTGTCGATACCGTCTGATACCAACTATGAAAGTTCATTGCGTAGACGCGGCCGTTTGCAGAAGTGTCGTCTTCTACCATGCGGATTGACCGTTTTTGTATATCTTCCCAACCGCTTTCAGTGGAATATGTGCCGTTAAAACCGTTTAACACACCGCCCCACTTTTCATGTTCTGATACAGGATTTTCGCCGTATGCTCCGGTTGCCACGTACATATCTTCACTGTAATCATTTTGTTCTGTATTATCTCGCAATGATATTGATTCGATATAAATATAGCTTTTGTTTGCCGCCGGTGCACCAAGATAAAACTGCTTGTCATTGCTGGATTTGATATACGCGCCGTATTGGATACCGTTTAAATTGCCACCTGTATCTAAAAGTGCCATTGAGCTAGGCGCGGAAACGTTAAAATCGATCCAGGTGTCTTGCTTGATATCCGCAGGCAACTCTATATAGCCGTCACTTTTCGCACCAGTTATGCCGTTCCCTAATCCGTAAAAGAATATACCGTTCCCTTCGCCGCCGATAAAAAACGGTGACGAAGCGGAAACGTGAACAAACATACGTATCGTCAAGCCGCCCGATTGCAAAAGCGCCTCACTCGTAACAGGTGTTATAAACTCTACTGCCTTATCGCCCACCCGGCAGTGCCAGCTATGAAATGATAGACGATAATAGCCTTCCTCCGTTACCGTGACTGGATTTCGATCGGGGTCTGGGTCAGTTTCTTTATCCTTTGTCTGAGCGTTGCCGCGTAAAGCTGTCAGCGTGCTGTTTGTCAATCCCTTGATTTCAATAGCCGTACCGGAAGCTTGAACCTTTCCGACGGTAAATACTATCGGAACAATCGCGAACAAAACAAGCGCAAGACCGCATGCAATCCATATATTAATTTTTTTCATTATTGCTCCTTGTGCTATAAATTAAATTTAAGCATGGTAAACCAATACAAATACTTATGCTTTGCCTTATACTTTTCTAAAGAGTAGGGTTGCCGCTAATGCCAATAGCACTATGGAAACTACAGCCATGTTGCCGTTTGCGCTCGACTTACAGCCGTCCTCTTTTCCAGCATCCTTCCAAACTACTGTAACGGATACATTGTCTGCAGGCATGATAAAGGTGTTACCATCGATTTTTTCGCCGTCAACAGTAAAATAATTAAACTCCTTCCCTTTAGGCGCTGTACCCGACATTAGCGTAATTGTCTGTCCATACTCCGATGTGCCCGAATAGGTCACACCATCGCCTGCCGTCACCGTATATATTATCGATTTATAAACGGCACCTACCGTTATGTCGTTTGCCGGCATGGTAAAGGTATCGGCAGGCAGCTTATCGCCGTTTACGGTAAAGTAATCGAATGATTTGCCGATAGGCGCGTCAACGGCTGTCAGTGAAATTATCTCCCCATACTGAACGATACCAGAATAAGATACACCGTTGTTCAACGTGATAATATAGTTTGCCGTCTTAAATACCGCCCTAATCTCAATATCGTTATTTGCCATAATGTAGGTATTTCCATCGAGTTTGGCAAACTCGCCGCCCCCGATCTTAATCTCAAAATAATCAAGCAATTTACCAGTCGGCACATTAATAGCCGTAAATGTAATCGTTTCTCCGGCCTTTGTGCTGCCGGTATAACTGACATCAGTCACGTTGACCGCGGCAGTGATATAAAACTCTGTCGTATTGGTATCGCCGTTATAGTTATCTGTCTCAGCGACCATTGTAATGACCTTATATTTGCCGCGCACAGACGGCGCGCAAACAAGTGCTGTTGTGTCCCAGTCATTTTCCGTAAAATCCCAAGCGTAGAATTGGTAAGCGATTGTGCCGAATGCCGCCTCAGCTTCGCAGTCAATCGCATTGCCATCATACGCTTTATCGCTAAGCGCTGTCTTCCATACTATCGCATTGTCTGTAACTTTTGTAACGATTATTGTGACGGTATTACTCTCTGCCTCTTTGTAATTGCTGTTGGCTGCCTTTAATGCTTTGACGGTTACCGTACCAACGCCCGTAAAGGTGAGACGGCTACCTTCTACCTCAAAAATATTATCGCCGGATACCTCGTAAGATACCTCGCCAGTGCCCGAACCTCCGCTTAACGATAAAGCAACCATCTCGCCGTATTTCGCATTGGTTTTGCCGCTTAAAACAAGCTCGTCTTGTTCTGCCTTTTCATTGTAAAGTATGTCGCCGATTGCAATATATCCTGAGTTGTTTAAGTAAACATTCATGTCCGGCGGATTATCAGTGCCGCCGCTTCTAATCCATAAACCAAGTCTTATACCTCTAAGCGTGCCGTCTGCGTCACAAAGCTCAGCAATCTGCGTTGATGTCAACTCAAAATCTGTCCACCTGTCCTGTGTAATATTTGCCGGAATCGGCACGCCCTCTCCCCCTGCGGCAGATAAACAATCTAAAGAAAACAAGAATATACCCCGGTCGCCGCCTACCTGCCTATACCAAGTGTTCGGCGAAGATATGTGCGCATAAAGCTTGATTCTTAATGAGGCTAACGTTGCTGCCGCGTTAACGATCGGTTCGTTTAACATCAGATAATTTGACGATCTTACAATATTATAAGAGTCTACGGGAAAAGATGCGGCGGTCATCCCGCCAACGGTCGCGTCCGCAAAAACAGCAGTATTAAACTTTGAGCCGCTGACTTCACCGTTGCGACCAAAAATTGTCGTCATAGCTGTAACGCCTTCCGGGAAATCCTCTACCGTAATATTTGTCATTAGTTGCGTGACTTCTTCGGTATATGTAATACTTTTTATGGCTAAATAACCGGTATTATCCATATAGACGTTAACATGATCGCCTGCCGGCTGACCGCTTCTGATCCATAAAGCGGTTTTAATTCCGCGGAAAACGCCGTCCGCATCGCAAAGCCTAGAAAATTGGCTGTATGTAAGTGTAAAATCTGTCCATTCGTCTTGAACCACATTTGCCGGGATGAAAACGCCGCCGCCTGCAATAGACTCAGTCGTATCTAAAGAATATAAACAAATTCCACGGTCGCCTCCTATTTGTCTGTACCAATTATTCGGCGAGGACAAGTGCGCATAAATCCGAAGACTGACATTCGCAACACTGTTTACCGCTTTTATGATGGGTTCTTCAATCATAATCGCATTTGACGAACGCACTATATTATAATAGTGAACAGGAAAGGCGGCTGCAGTAGTCCCTTCTATTTCTTTTTCCGTAAATGTATTCGCTTCAAATATCGAACCCGATACATCAGCAGTCTGACCGAAAACCTTTGTCATCGCGGAAATTCCTACCGGAAACGCCGCAATATTAAAATCATCCGTAATCGATCCGTTAACCTCTCCGTCGGCATAAACTCTGCCTCCGTTAAAAAGCACTGTGGAAACTAAGCACATGATTAGAACCATTAGCAATAAACCAACAGTCTTTTTACTTTGTTTTATTTTCATGTTCCTTCTCCTTTTTATTGAATATTGATTCATCTGTAATTTCATTTTAAAGGCATTTGTTTTGCTTTTATTTATAAAATTACTTTTAAATTTTGTACTAAGTTATATATTATTTAAGCTATAATACTTGTTATTGTTATTGAATCGGATAAATCTTTAAAGCCGTAATTGTTGAAGTTAATAATTCTTGACGTAATAACATAATCATCTGCTTTATTAGTTACAAACATTATCGAATTATTTGTTGAAAATGTATTCATATAAATAAGTCCAGTATTCTTATTGTACACGGTAAACATATACAAAGTATTGAATGTTATTTCATCAAGTTCAAGTTCGCTTGCACTCTTTGTATAATCCGCAGTTATTTTATACGGTTTTCCTGTTGTCATATCTCCGATAAGTGCTGTTCCTGT
>Ga0172378_10003845_pt1 | contig 14121 bp, 12 predicted proteins | sample GrowelOW332metaG_FD_119755 | JGI IMG/M metagenome (GOLD analysis project Ga0172378, IMG submission 119755) | Groundwater microbial communities from an aquifer near a municipal landfill in Southern Ontario, Canada - Pumphouse #3_1 metaG | ecosystem: Environmental > Aquatic > Deep subsurface >... | reverse complement strand
TTTGCCCTACGTTCTGAAAAGAAACAGGTCATTGGAGATTTACGATCATGCCTAAGCCATATGGAGAACAATCTAATTACAATGGAAGCAGAAGGCGAAAGCTCTAATGCAGAATTTATGAGAAATGAAGATGCTTTCTTTTCAACATTAATTCATTCCAGTGGAAACGATATTTTATCCCTTATTAATGACAACCTCTCATTCTTAATTGAAAGAAACCTCTTAAGTTTCAAGTTTACCCCACGGGCTTTACGCCGACGATCGGACACTTGTACTTATTTAACAGATGCAATGGAAAACGGAGATGCAGACTTATCAGTATCATTAGCACGAGTTGCTTTGAGTTCACTACTTGATAAAGTTTATGAAGTATTTCCAGAAGAGAGAGACAGAGTTATCACAGCATAGTGCTGAAAGGTAAACCGAGTCTTTAAATTAATTATTAATACCCATCACACCTGATTTGTATCAGGTGTGATTTTTTTATCATCACTCATCAAATTTGTCACAGGATTTCATCTTTTACAGAAACACGTAAATGAGTAACATATGATTATACAAACAAAGAGGGAAAGTGATGAAAACATTAATCAATGTTCAACATGCAACAGTAAAGAAACAAGGTGTCGAAATCTTACGAGACACATCCTTTACCATCAACGAAGGAGAACATATTGCTATCCTTGGTCCAAATGGAGCAGGAAAAAGTACCCTTCTCAAAGTATGTACCATGGAAACACATCCGCTATGGAAAGAGAACCTTAAACTCATCAGGTTTGATGAAGAAAGAATTAATCAAGAAAAACTCAGAGAGCATATTGGGTTCGTATCCCAACTTGTCTTGCATATGTGTTCCACCAGTTATACCGCACGAGAAGTCGTCGTAAGTGGACTACTTGCTTCCTTTGGGCTCGATTTTCATCATCATGTCACAGAAGAAATGTGGAAAAAAGCTGATGAAGCACTCAAAGACAATAATTGCGAAAAAATCGCACATAAACAGATGAATACCCTCTCTTCAGGAGAAAGTCAAAGAGTCCTGTTAGCACGAGCTCTTGTGCATAACCCAGAACTTCTTCTCTTAGATGAAGCTGCCAGTGGATTGGATTTTCCATCCCGAGCTTTGTATCGATCCTCACTGAGAAAAGCTATTCATAAAAATAAAACCATCGTTATTGTCACTCATGAATTGTCACAAATACTGCCGGAAATAAACCGTATTGTATTAATGGCAAACGGACAAATCGTTCAAGATGGAACGAAAGAAGATCTTCTTCAAGAAGATATTCTCTCCGATTTATATGGTCAAAAGGTCTATATAGCAAAAAGAGAGGGATTATACTCCGCTTGGTGTTAATATTTATTACCAAGACGCTCTTTTCTGTGCTATAGTAAAGACAACAATAAACAGGGATTCGGAGAATCTCTTAAACCTACTACAAATAGGAGGAAGACTGGATACTTCATCCAGCCATACATAACAATGAAAAGATGTTCAATTATCCTACACAGTGTGAATGGAAACTGTTATATCATGGGTCGCTATTTCATGGATCTTCTCAAAGAGAGAAATGTTGATGCACGACTCTATAGAGTTGAAGATGATGATCTTCACATATGGGCAAATAAATTAGAAACAGCAAATGATTTTCTCGAAGATATCATTAACTTACCTCTCGCAAATAGTTCAACTTTGAAGAAAAGCGATATGATAATGCTTGGAAGTCCAACATTATTTGGTAACGTTACTGCTGAAATGAAAGCATTCCTTGATTCAACCTATCCTCTCTCAGAATCAAGAGACCTTGAATCAAAATTCTTTGCTTGTTTCACCAGTTGTACACACTCAACCTGTGAAGGAGCTCATGCTATTGATGCCATGAAACTCTGGGCTGAAAATATGGGACTTATTCATATTCCTTTTGGCGTACATGTTGATATTGATTTTGACAATCAACCAGTTGCTGGAATTGTACACCTTGAAGGATCTGAAAACATGATTCGTCCAAGTGATAGACTAGGAAACGTCATGAGTTCTTATGCAGATAATCTTGCTGCTTATATTCAGGAAGATGACTAAAACAGAAAAAAAGTAAGGTAACCCTTACTTCAATGGAATATGAGAGGGTGAAAATTTTTCACCCTCCTTTTCGTAACAAGACCCTCATTGGGTCTTGTTTTTACACTACTTAATAATCTTTTTTGAAAAAAATTGTTTAACCACAGTAAGCCATCGATTCAGTCGCCCTCGACCATATCGATTTTTATAATCGGTCGTAGCACTTTCAATAGAAACATTCTGACTTCCACTTACCCTTTTCAAATCATCCCAATGACGAACAATCCACATATATAAGTCACCATCCGTATTGGTAGGGAAAGCAGACAAAAGCTTATCTTTATGAATTTCTTCAACGATAGGAAGATACACATCCTCATACCAATCTTTAGCAGCTTCTTCGAGCGGTACTTCATCACTTCTGTTTTCATTCATATAATATTTGTGCACCAAAATATGATTAATTAATTCAGGATACATCCCAGGAGAAGTAAAAATAATATCATCCATCGGAATCATATCAGAGAGAGGATATTGATTCAAAAGTTGTTTACGCTCATAAATAATAACTTCTTTTTTGAGTTGCTTCATCGTCATACCGGGTTTCAAAGGGATTTCACTATCGAGTTCAACGACTTCTGCATCAATAAATTCAACACCTTGACTCTTTGCAACCGAAACTCGATGGTTTCCATCACGCACAAAATACCAATCGCTCAATTTAAAGACACTAATAGCAGGAAGATCAATGTATTTTAAATGCGCTTGATCAATACTCTTCCATCGCTCTTTCAATAAATTCTTTTTTGGATAAAAAGCCATCGAGAAATCACGATAACGCCCTTCACTGCCGATAATGTTTTTAATAGGAATCGTTTGCATTCCTCGATAGGTTTGATTTCTTGGCTTAAGAAGATCCGTTACTTCATAAAAAGATAATAAATCAGTATTTCTCCAACTTAAAGTTGAAAGTAATGACTGCATCTTTCCACGTGATTTCGCTTTCTCAAAATCATTTTCACTTTGGCTGGATAAATCTGCATTATACAATCCCATTACTTCGCTCCTCTTTTCTTTCCGAGAGTATCATCATCAATTACAAACTTCTTATACACGTTAATAACCTTCGTCCTATGAAATGTAGTTTCCCTTTTAGCATTTGAATCTGTTAAATGCACATGTCCATGGAGAAGATACTTCGGTTCAAACCATTCCATGAAAGTTAAAAATGCCGAAAACCCTCTATGACATTTATCAACATCATCACCAATACCTAAGGGAGGTGCATGAGTGAGGAGAATATCAAGATATTTACCATACCTCATTTTATTATAAAGAAGATGAGGTATCATCTTATATATTTTCTTCATCATCTGACGCTCGGTAAATTGGTGTTCCCCTTTATTATAACGGAAACTCCCTCCAAGCCCAGCGATAATCAATCCTGTTTTCTTATCTCTTACTATTTTGCCATCAACAAGTTCAGCCCCACAAAAATCAGTAGTATCAGAAGTAATCAATACATCCTCATTGATTCCATAATGCTCATTTTTATACAGATGTTTATAACACTGCAAATTATGATTCCCAAAAACATAATACATAGGCTTATTTAAAGATGAAACAATAAAACCATAATATTTAAGAGACAAATCACCTGCAGATATCACCACATCTACATCTCCATAGTGATCTTTGATATGTTCAGAATAGACAAGACTATCTAAATCATCGGCTACACACAGTATCTTCATTGCATCCTCTTTTCTACTATGGTAACAGAATGTGAGTTTTCAGCCAATAAAAAAAGCACACATCCCATCTCTTTTTCCACGCTCTCTTCATTTTTTTATAAGATATTTTCTCCTTTATAGAAATATCTTATGTCAAGATATTACAAATTATCAATAATATAATTAAATATGTCAAAACATCACATAAATTTTTATTTTTTTAATTTTATTTTTAAAATTTTTATAAAAGTATTAATTCATTTACAATAAACAATTTAAAGTCAATAAATACCTTAAAATTGGAGTATCAAAACAAATTAAAAGATAATTTTGATAAAAACATCTTATGTCACTGTTGACAAGTTTTAACTATAATGTTATAAGTAAGTCATAAGGAAAAGAAATAAAAACCTTATACAAAAAGAAGTTTCATAATTTGGCAATCCGAAAGGAAGCAATGAAGAAAACTTTTAAACAACCTCCTTTTTTTTAAAAATAATTATATAACCCCTAAACCTTCCTGGTACCTCCTTTCCAGGAAGGTTTTTTTTGTTTTTTTTATACATCGATACATACGATCTCTCACAACAATCATGCAGCAAAAAATAAAAAAACAATAATTTTACAACATTCCATAAAAAAATCAGTTACTTATGACAAAAAAGGAATAACTGTTCTGACATCTTTTCAACAAATAACATACAAATGGGATCTATTGAGAACTTTTCAGATTTCTCCACATTTTCAACTCTTTACAAAAAAAAAGCTAAAAATATCTCCTTCTGTAAGAAGAACCACAAAGTTACGAAAGAAGATGAAGAGGATTCCTGCATAAAAACTACTTTTTATCCATATTTGATAGAGAGCTATATATCTAAACATACGTATTTAAAGGGTAATTAAGATATTTTGCACACATTTTTAGCGTAAGAAATCAAAAAAGATAGCTTTCTCTCATAAAAAAATGCAAGATATGTCTTAATTTAAAAAAAATTATCATCAAATTTCGATAAAAAACCTCATTTTTACTAAAAAAATTGTAAATTTTTTCCAAATTATGCCATTTTTACACCTTCAAGACATAGGTTTCAATAAGTTAATTCCTTTTACACAGTAGAATTAGATGTAATAAGTACCGTATAAGTCTAAACTTTTGCAAATGTGTTGACACAAGTTACACCTTTTTGTATTATATCAACGTAGACAAAATATGAAACTTATGACAAAGGAGCAAAGAATGAAAAAATTTATTACACTATTCGTAACACTTAGTATCTTAGCAACATCACTCTTTGCTACTGAAACTTCCATTACTATTAAAGGAAGTGTTGTTGAAAGATATCTTACAACTGCACTAAGCTATAATACAAACGGAAGCACATGGTTAGATATTTCAGATTCTTCATCAAATAGCCCATATGAAATTAGTGCATCAAATGAATTAACAGAAAGTGGCGAAACAAACGATTTTAGAATTACCTACAGTTCAAACAAAACAAATGATGTAGATTTAACCGTTAAAATTATTCCTTCAGCTTTCTACCTTGAAAGTGGTTCACTTGCAAATGATGCAACAAGCCTTATCCCAACAGTCAATACAGTAAGCGGTATCAACTACAACACAGTAGACGGTTCAAGCTACACAGGAACAACAACAATCACAGCTGGTAATCATACCAACGATGTTGCTTCCCAGTTCAACCTCCAATGGGCTGGACAAGCAGACCTTGCTTCTGGTGATTATGTAAGTAATGTTTCAATCACCTACACAGCAGAATAAGAATCAGTACATAACAAGAGTGACCAATAAAGAAACTCTTTTCATATAAATTTTCCAATATATATAAGTGAACCTTAGCTTTCCTCCAAGCTAAGGTTCTTTGTTTTTCATACGACAATCACAAAAAGGGTATCAACGGTACAGTACCTGCCAAATTTACATCATATTTTTCGGGAGTACCTTAAAATACGTGCGAAACACTCTGCTAAAATAAGCAGGATCTTTATATCCACATTCTCTTGCTACTTCACCAACAGAGAGATTACCTCGACGAAGAAGAGACCGAGCCTTAAACATACGAATGGCAATAAAATATTCAAATGGACTCAAATTGAGTTCTCTCACAAAGCATCGAGATAAATAGTCTTCACTTGCAACGGCAGCTTCAGCTACTTGCCAGCGTAAAAGAGCATGTGTTACATGCTTCTCAAAATACACAACTGCTCGTTTCACCGGAAGCCCAGTAGAAACGGTAAGCGTCTTTGACCCATCGAGCAAAGCATCAAAATGGGATAAAAACTTTTCATTTTCTAAAAGAATAGGATTCAATACCAAGAGACGAGAAGTTTCAAACAACGCTGGATCTACACTCAATGGTTGAGTGAGCAAAATCCAAAGATTTGCATCTTCCTTACGAAGTTGATTCACTTCCTCTTCACTCATGGTCTCAGAAACAATCACTCGAGGTTTATACAGTCTTCTTTGTTCAATAAGATTTTGGTCCTTTTGCACCGTTAAAAGAGATGACCACGTAAGCGGCGGAGTAATCTGGCCTCGAATCAAGGCAAACGCCATCCCAATATTCTGCAAAAGCTGTTCAAACGTACTCACCTTTCGATCTAAATGAAACAAAAGCAAAGGAGCATGAGGGGTTTCCCGTAAAAAAGTCTTCATTGCTGTGACCGTATCAAGACTTTGATCTTCAAAAGACCATTGTACCGGAGACAAATGAGGATCAATTGGAGAATTATCTAACGTAGGATACGGAAATAATACATGCAGTATTTGACCTTTAAGTTCATAAGCCCCTCCAGAGAGTTCGAGAACATCAGAGAGTTGATGCATTGCGACTGTCGGATATTTTTTGCTCGTCTCATAGACTAAATTAATACCAGAATCTGAATAACTTCCATCAATTGCATCGCTAGCACCCACTAAAGAGAGAGCCCTTTTCAATTGATCAACATCACACCTAACGGAGGGAAGTTCTCTCGTTGGCAAAGATGGATTCCAAAGAACCGGATTCCAAGAATGTAACTCAGTTCCCAATAAACCAGAACGGGAAAGTTGTTCCATCTGCAGTAATCCAGAGACTAGGGTATTTCGATCTTTCACACTCAATCGTCGTGAACCATTATAAATATGAGAGAGATGTTTTTGTAATGCAGCAGACATGGTAACCAAGCGTTCTCCTGTTGCTTTAACCAATTTATCATGCCCCTGGAAAAAATCAATAAAGGTGAGAATAAGCGAATGAATAACACGTCCAACAAAAACCTGCGGTTTGATAACACAATAGCCAAAAACATGCAAAGGAATAACAATCAACTCCTTTTCGTCTAAACCAACTTGAGAAGGAAGTAAAGAACCAGAAAAAGTGAGAGGCCCATCTACTGAAAGTAAATGTTTCCCCTCTTCATTCTCCAAAACAATCAAACACTCAGTTAACCCAAGAGGTTCTTTGTAGGTATTAATAAGTGCACACAAAGCCTCGGTATCCTGAACCTCTTGTATTTGCTGGAAAAACAAATCAAAAGCCTCTCGAGAAATATCATCATTCATACGGCACTTACTCAGGAGAGAAAAGCATAAATCAGGAGAAACGCCACAATTTTTATAGGCAGAAGTCAGAATATATTCTAAAAGAGAAGGAGGAAGAGAAAAGGCACCATAAAGAGCCTTGGGATCTTGACGTAATAAAGCCTCAAAATCGAGGCCAAAATTACGAACATAAGAAGTAAGTTGTTCTCTTGTTTCAATGAAAGGATCATGAGGACCGCGTACAACAATGGGATATATCTGTTGCTCAGGGGAAAGAACCAAATCAATGGTCGTGCTGGAACGAATCTGATGAAGATGGGTGCTTCCCGGAGCTAAACTCACGGAAGGCAAGGGTTCTTTAACGAGAGCACGAAGTTTTTCATTCGAAGAAACAAAGCCATTAGCTCGGATATTCTTCATATTTGGATTGGTTGTTACAAGAGAAGAGCGATACCGCAAACCAAGTTCTTCTACCACCTCTTTATACAGAGGTATTGCTTTCTCTCTATTCTCACACAAAAAAGCAATCATTGTGGCACCATGCGTTTTATTCAAATACGTAATAGCCAATTTCAACTGGGCCTTCTCTGTAAGCAAAGAAGGATAATTGCGTATCTGAAAATCAATAGTGCGCAACTGTATTGCATGCAGGTCATCATAGAGCAGTGAGGCTTGGGAAGAAGACTGTGGTTTCACCATACTGACTAATTTATCAAGATGAAGAGAATTGATTTGCTCAATTGTCTCTTTTCCCTCAATAATCACAAAAGATTCTCCCTGTGCATTCAGGAGAAACGATGTCCAAAAATTTGAAGAGAGATTTTTCACTAAAAGACCAATTCTTTCCATGCATCTAGTATATTCGAGCATTTAAAAAACTACTAGTAAAAGTAAATTGAAAATTAAACCAGAATCATCTACTATAGGTAATACTAAAAAGGTGGAATATGCATGACTGATGATAATAAAGGGCAATCAAACGCCACAGTACGAACAATAACAATATTAGAAACACTGTCAAAACATAAAAAAATTAACTTGGGAAATTTATCAAAAGAGACAAAACTCCCAAAGGCGACATTATTACGATTTCTCAGTTCTTTAACCGGATTGGGCTATGTTTTTCGTGATGACAATGACCTGTATAGCTTAACGCTCAAATTGTTCTCCATTAGTTCTCGAGTCTTATCACATGTTGACTTAATCGAAGCAGCACGTCCTTTTTCTGAAAAACTCAGTAAAACACTGGGAGAGACCGTCCATATGGGAATCTATGAAGAGAACCAAGCAGTATATATACTGAAGATTGAATCACTCCATACTATTCGCATGTATTCACGCGTAGGAAAAACAATTCCTTTGTACTGTACCGCCATAGGTAAAATTATCCTTTCAGACATGGAAGAAGAAGAAAGAGAAAAATATCTCAAAGAGACAGACTTCTTCCCTTTCACTCCTTATACCTTAGACAGAGATAAACTGAGAGAAGAGCTCAAAATTGTTGAAAAACAAAATTGGTCAACTGACGCACAAGAACATGAACCAGGAATTACCTGTCTCGGTGGAAGAATCACCGACTATACAGGAAAAACCGTTGCAGGCTTAAGTGTCTCATGGCCTCAATTCCGTTATAGAGAAGAGCTGAAAGACCAATATATTAAAGAAATTCAAGATGCTTGTTTAAATATTTCAAAACTCTTAGGAGCTCTCGACTAAATAAAAAAGCAACAAAAGGAAGCAATCATTCTCCAACAGGAACAATTCTTTTGTTGCTTTTTACTCATTATCCCTTTTATTCGCTCAAAATTCGTTTTAAGAGTGCTCATTTCCTAGACCAAAAATTTCTCTTGTATCATACTATGGCTATGGAGAAAGAGCGTAAAATTACCCACCCAAAACCACAATTTATCGTGGATTTTAAAAGGCCAACAGGAACCGAGATAAAACATATCAACGGTTATTGGTACCTCTATGAGCGATCATCATATTGGGATCCTCAAAAGGGATGTACCCGAAAAAAATCAGGTAAGCTCCTCGGTAAAATCACCGAGAATGGTCTTGTACTCTCAAAAAGTAAAAAACTCAGTGAAGATAAAACACTCATTTGTCTCGAACTTGGTGCCACATCGTATCTTGTGCAAAAGACCACAACAACAAAACGACTTCTCATCAAATACTTCCCTGATGAATGGAAGGTTATCTACACTATCGCCTTGCTCAAGGCAAAGAAAAATAATCCTCTCACCAGAATAGAAAGTAGATTCTACCAAAGTGCCTTGTTGCTTACGTTCCCTCGCCTCAATGTAAGTATTGATTCAATTCAAAAGACCCTTTTGAATCTGAGTCTCAAAACTCCCTTGATTAAAGAATATATGAGGGAAGAAGTTAAAAGTGATATTACCTCCATCTATCAAAAAAAAGCATTGCTCATCGATGCACCTTTTGAAGAAAGAAAGGAATTAGAATATATCGGCAAAGAGATGGAAGATCTCATCATCTTAGATAAATCAGAAGCCGAAATCTGTTCAGCCTATAAATGGCGTCTCTCTGATATTGACTACTATTGGATGTCAGGATTTGACGACATTATTCTCGATGATCAGAACATGATGGATGAATTAATCAATCAACAGTTAATTAACCATACCATTAAAGAAGACAAACTTGAGCTCTCAGTTCAAGGAATTGAAATTGTTATTTTCCTTTTAAACTTTATCTCAATCAAAACTGTTGATGCCATTATTAACGGTTTAGACGATTTAAACCTCCTTGACCATTATCCTTACCCTGAGCTCATTTATCACCTAGAAACCATAAAAACGGTACATATACGTTCCCAGTGGAAGATATCTAAAATTAGCAAAGAAGCTTCTTCTCTTTGCTCTCAACTAAAATTCAAACCAAAAATATAAGGCTCCTTTAATGTGTATAAGAACTAATTAAATAAAAAATAGCCTTATTTTCTCGTTCTCTTCTCTTTTTTTTGGACAAATAGTAACTTTTGTTACCTTATCTGAAAATAAAAATAAAAAAATATCGAAAAAAAGAGATAAAAATATATCTATTGCCCTTAACAAAATCATAACTTTCAGTTAATGTATGCATAGCACAAGGGAAAGGTTAATGTGACAGCGGGTATATTAATCATATTTAATATCCCTTTATATCACATCATATTTTGTTACCCTATGCTAATATTTTGACTAATTTATGTATAGGAGTAACAAATGAATCACAAAGTTACTATTATTGGATCAGGCAGTGTTGGCGCAACTATCGCTTACACAATGGCAGTAAACGGAATCGCTTCAGAAATCTGTTTAATTGACATCAATACAGAAAAATCTCTCGGCGAAGCACTCGATATCAAGCAGGGAATTCCTTTCTGCCCACCAGTAAAAATTTATGCTGGTACATATGAAGATGCAAAAGACTCAAGCGTTGTAATTATCACCTGTGGTGTTGCAAGAAAGCCAGGTCAGTCTCGTCTTGATCTTGCACAAACAAACGTTAATATCATGAAGAAAGTCATTCCAGCAATTACCGCAGCAGCACCAGATGCTATCTACGAAATCGTTGCTAACCCAGTTGACGTATTAACCTATCAGTTCTACAAGAGCTCAAACATCCCAGCAAACCATATCATTGGTAATGGTACCCTTCTTGATACCGCAAGACTCAGAACAAGACTTGCAGAATACTACAAGATTAGTGACCAGAACGTTCATGCATTTGTTTTTGGCGAACATGGTGACTCTTCCTTCGTACCATGGTCCATCTGTAACATTTCAAACGCACATGTTGATGACTACGAAAAGTACTTAACTCAAAAAGATGCAACAGTTCCAGCTCTCGTACATGAAGATGTAGAAGATTACATCAGAAAGTCCGGTGGTAAGATTATTGCTCGTAAGGGTGCAACATTCTTTGCTGTAGCAGTATCTGTATGTCACGTTGTTAAATGTATCTTCAGTAGCACAGAATCATCTCTTTCCGTTTCAACCATGATGAATGGTGAATATGGTCTCCATGATGTTTGCCTTTCTATGCTCACAGTTGTTGGTAATAGTGGTGTTAAATCACACATTGAAGTACCTCTCACACCAGAAGAGATGGAAAAACTTAATGCAAGTGCACAAAAACTAAAAGACACTATCGCTCAGATAAATTTCTAGGAGGAAATCATGGAGTATCGCATCGAACACGATTCAATGGGTGAAGTCAAAGTTCCAGCAGATAAATACTGGGGCGCTCAGACTGAAAGAAGTCATGAGAACTTCAGAATTGGAGTTGGTATTGAGACAATGCCAAGCGAAATCGTTAAAGCTTTTGGCATTCTGAAAAAAGCTGCAGCTTTAGCCAACTCTCAGCTTAAACCAGAAAAAATGACAAAGGAAAAGCTCGATGCTATTTGCACAGCTAGTGACGATGTCATTAGTGGCAAACTCCTTGAGCACTTTCCTTTAGTAGTATGGCAGACAGGTAGTGGCACACAATCAAACATGAATGCAAACGAAGTTATTGCTAATAAAGGCAATGAAGTTGCAGGAAAGAAATTGCTCCACCCAAATGATGACATTAACATGTCTCAGTCTTCTAATGACACCTTCCCTACCGCAATGCACATCAGTGCTGTTATTGCACTTGAAGATCACCTAGTACCAGCAATTGCCGGTTTAGTTGAAACTTTCAAACAACTTGAAAAAGACAATGAAGGAATCGTCAAAAGTGGACGAACTCACCTTCAAGATGCTACCCCTATTTCTTTCTCACAAGAAATTAGTGGCTGGAGAACATCATTAGAAAAAGATATTGAGTTACTCAAATATGCAATCAAACCTTTAAAAGAGCTTGCTCTTGGTGGCACTGCTACTGGTACTGGTTTAAATGCACCAAAAGGTTTTGATACACTTGTAGCACAAGAAATTGCAAACCTTACCGGTAAAGATTTCATCACTGCTGCTAATAAGTTCCATGCATTAACCAGTAAAGACGAAATTGTTTTTGCTCATGGTGCAATGAAAGCACTTGCTACTGACTTGATGAAAATTGCAAATGATGTAAGATGGCTTGCTTGTGGTCCTCGTGATGGTCTTGGTGAAATTACCATTCCAGCGAATGAACCAGGTTCTTCTATCATGCCAGGTAAGGTTAATCCTACTCAGTGTGAAGCAATGACTATGGTAGCTGTTCAAGTTATGGGTAACGATGTTGCAGTTGGCGTTGCAGCCAGCCAGGGTAACTTTGAATTAAATGTATTTATGCCAGTCTCAGCTTACAATTTCCTCCAGTCCGCTCGCTTATTGACAGAAGTTCTTATTTCTTTCAACAAAAACTGTGCTGTTGGTATTAAAGCAAACAAGGAAAAAATGCACGACAATCTTCATAACTCATTGATGCTTGTCACTGCTCTTAACCCTTACATTGGTTATGAAAACTCAGCAAAAACTTCCCATCTCGCTTTTGAAGAAAATATTACATTGAAAGAAGCTTGTATTAAGCTTGGTTTCTTAACAGCTGAAAAGTTTGATGAAGTATTTCACCCAGAACAGATGGTATAGGGGTATATAAAAATGGTATATAGTTACTTCCCAGGATGTACATTGAAAACCCATGCAAAGGACTTAGACGAGTGTGGTCGTTTAAGTGCCAAAGCACTTGGTTTTGAACTACAGGAAATTGAAGATTGGCAATGTTGTGGAGGCACATATCCTCTTGCAAAAGATGAAATTGCTACAAAGTTGTCATCGGTAAGAGCTTTGGTTGCTGCACGAGATGCAGGCCAAGACTTAATTACCCTCTGTTCAGCTTGTTTCAATGTTATCAAACAGGTCAATAATGACATGGCTACAGACAATGACATCAGAACAAAGGTCAATAATTATATGAAGTTAGATACTCCATATAAAGGAGACGTCAAAGTTCTTCATTACCTTACCGTTTTGAGAGACACCATTGGTTGGGACAAAGTCAAAGAAGCAGTCAAGAATCCTCTTACAGGCATGAAAATTGGAGGCTACTACGGTTGTCTTCTTCTTCGTCCAAGTAATGTTCTTGAGCTCGATGATCCTGAAAATCCTCAGATTCTTGAAGATTTCATCAGGGCTCTCGGTGGTGAACCAGTCATTTATTCAATGAGAAACGAATGTTGTGGTGCTTACACAATACTTGAAGATAAGAAAATCCCAGAAAAGCGTAGTCGTAAGATTTTAACAAACGCTCAAGATATGGGTGCCGATTTCCTTATCACTGCATGTCCACTTTGTGAGTACAACCTTTCACAAAATGAGATGAGTAAAGATGTACCCGTGTACTACTTTACCAAGCTCTTAGCTCACGCTCTTGGCTTGAGAGATATGGAGGAATTACAGTAATGGATGATATTAAAAAAATGACTGAACAAGTCGAACGTATCAGTGGCGTTGATGTACGAAAGTGCATGCGTTGTGGTAAATGTTCAGCTACTTGTCCAAACTATGATGAAATGGAATTTCATCCACATGAATTCGTTTACATGGTAGAAAGGGGAAAAATCAGAAATCTGATGGATTCAAAAGCCCTTTACACATGTCTTTCATGTTTTGCTTGTATCGAAAGATGTCCTCGTCAGGTTGAACCTGCCAAGCTCATTGAAGCTACAAGAATGATGGTTGAGAGAGAAAAGGGTGCAATGCATCTCAAGCCAGAAATGGTTGCAGAAAAGTTGGATGACAAACTGCCACAGCAAGCAATTGTCAGTGCCTTTAGAAAATATAAGAAATAAGGAATCAACATGCAAAGAATTGGTG
>Ga0172378_10003844_pt1 | contig 14122 bp, 7 predicted proteins | sample GrowelOW332metaG_FD_119755 | JGI IMG/M metagenome (GOLD analysis project Ga0172378, IMG submission 119755) | Groundwater microbial communities from an aquifer near a municipal landfill in Southern Ontario, Canada - Pumphouse #3_1 metaG | ecosystem: Environmental > Aquatic > Deep subsurface >... | reverse complement strand
TCGTATAATTATTATATGAAATTCAGAAAGTCACTACTTGTTTTGGCCTCATCAGTTATTCTTTCAGGATGTGCGGCTTTACCATCTTCTTCTGAAACCAGTAATTCTGGTTCTGCTTCTGATCAGCAGCCATCTCAGGATGAAGTGATTTTCAGCAGTGTAAGTCTCCAGCTGAAAGATGGGCTTCCCTATCTTTCAGTTTTTGGGACAATTCCGGATATCATTGATTTCTATAATCCTTATCTGAGAATTGATAATACTCAGAATGATTCAACTGATTCAATAACTCAAGAATTAATCATTCATGATTACGATTTTTCAGTAGTCATTGATCTAAGTAATCTGAGAAAAAAGGGATCATGGTATAATATCTTCCTGGTTTTCGATGCTTCGGCTCCCACCCAAAAATATGAAATTAATGCGGATTCTCTTTCTGAAATCGAATTTAATAACAGTATTCTTTATCCGACAGGAATTATTGGTGAAGATACTATTTATAGAAAATATTATTTTGAAACTTGGGATGGTTTTCTGAAAGTTCTTTTTGAAACCCGTGACAATAAAGTTACCTCCTTCTATTCCCTGAATTATGAAACACAGATATCCGAAAAAGAGAATGGACTTTATGTTGTTTTAAAAGGAATTGATCAGCATGAAAATGGGGTATTCAAGCTTACCTATGGATCATCTGAATATATTTCCTATCCGTTGTTTTCAAAAGACAATGTTTTTACAGTCTCCCTGAGGGTTGACAGTTTTCTTTTTCAGACTATGAAGTATCAGGTTTCCTATGAGTATCAGCTGGCTGATGGATCAACTGTGAAAGAACGAATTGGAAATAAGAATCTTTCTGATTACCGAGGAATTCATGGCTTCTGCTATCAGCAGGAATTATATGTCTTTTCGGCTGAAAAGGTCGGAAGCTGGGTGTATTATAATGCAAGTCATAACATTGATGATTTTGCCATGGATCATTTGGCATTAGTGGTTGATGAGGGAATATTTCTTGAGTTTTCCGGAGTAGCAAAAATGTACTGGAATTCTGGAATGTCTCTGGCTATTTCCAAAGGAAAACAGGGTACGAGTGATTTTTCTTATTCCTTGAATCCTTTGGCTATTGATTCTACTGGCTATATTCAGGCTCTTGTACCTTTGACTGATCTGGATGAGATTAATTATCCCAGTAATGAAATCGGACTTCTTAAGTTGTATAATCAGCAGCTCTTTTTAGGGGAATTCTGGTCGGAATGGACTCATTTTTATGATAATCTTGGTCCAGTTAATTATGGTTCCTATACTTATGAAATTGTGAAAAATTCTGATTCATCATATAGTATTTCAAAGAAAATGGTTTCGTAGTTTTTAATAAATAGATAAACAAAAAAAGCAGCCTCTTTCGAGGCTGCCATTTTTTATTTGTCAATTCTTAAGGTGATAGCGTTTGCGCTGGTAGTGGCTTTAGTCTGACTTTGGTAAGAAAGATAACTGGCTAGTGGGATTACACCGCAGACAATCACGGTTAAGGCGATAACAGCAATCAATAAAGCGTTCTTGGCTTTCATTTACTTTTCCTCCTTAAGCGGTTCATCGGTTTTCTCATCTTTTTTCTTTCCTAATCGGAAGTTAAGTCCGAGACCATTCAATGCACCGAAATAAACAAGACCGGCAGCTAAGACAATGATAGCGATATTGATGTCGATGATAATCGGGTCAACCCAGTTGAAGGATTCTTTAGTGTCGACTGAGGTGATGGTATTGCCTTCATAAGGATTCTTGTTATATTCCTTTAATGAATACTGAGAATTAAGATAGGCGTAGACATTGTAATGGACGGCATCTTTTAAGGCCTGCTTGATTCTTGGAGTGGATTTGGAATCAATTGAGAATTTCAGCGAGACTGACATACCTAAGGTTCCGGACTGTCGTAAGGTTTCATCCATGTTCATGAACTGGTTATTATCCGAATAATCAGTGATGACCATACCCTTGAATCCCCATTCTTTTCTGAGAACACCCTTCATTAAGGCAGCAGAACCGCCTGACCAAAGAGCACCGACTCGGCTATAGGAAGTCATAATTCCGTTAGCACCGCCATCCTGAACAACTCTTCTGAAAGGCTCAAGATAGATTTCACGGAGAGCCTGTTCTGATAACCAGGTATACAATGAATCACGGCTGGTTTCGGTTTCAGCGACTGCAAAGTGCTTGATGAAGGAAAGTCTTCCGGTATGACGGATTCCCTTAGTGACCTGGCTTGCCAAATCACCGGTAAGAATCGGATCTTCGGAATAATATTCATAGTTTCTGCCAGAGAAAGGAGAACGATGAATGTTGATGGCTGTTCCGTAAAGACCGTCAAGGCCATGGGCATTCATATCCTGACCCATTGATAAGCCGAATTCATAAGCTAAAGTCTTGCTGAAAGTCTGAGCTAAAACACAGTTAGCAGGATAACCGACGCCTCTGGTTGAGACTCCGGCAAAGGAACCGCATTGGGCAGGTCCATCAAGAGAGTAGAGCTTTGGCATACCAATTGAAGCAATTCCGGAGCAGTTAGGATGGGCATCATTGACCATGGTCATCGCTTCAGAATAGCTGACCTGTGAAAGTAGATCATCCCACTGAGGATCATCGAAATCAGCACCTAACTGATAGCCTAAATCAGTAACTGCGCTGTTGGAAGTGACCTTTAAGGAACCGGAAGCTCCGAAAGTGACGTCTTCGGTGCTGACAGGCTGGCCAAATTCATCAGTTGTGGCATTATCCCAGGCAGTGGCTTTGGTCTTATCTAAGGAGTTGGCACCGCTGAAGAGAACGTATTTCTGAGTTTCTGCACCCATTTCACGGGCAGTGGAAACATCATGGGTGGAAGACTGAGGAATAGGACCATTTAAAGTTGCAAAATCAGTTCTTTCGACATAGGGAATATCAGCATTTTCACCATCGGCTCCAAGACCATCAACGGAAACTCCGTCAACGGCATCAGCACCAGTAAAGAGATTTCCGATAGTTTCATTAGTGACTGAATCTTTATCTAAAATGATATCTTCATCAGCAGTATAGGTTAAGACACCAGTAACGTTCTTGTCTCCGCCAAGGAAATCAATGGTTTTGGTATTATGGGCATCAGTACCAAGGGTGAGCTTATAGGTACCCTTGTCTATTTCGTAGGTGGTATAACCATTATCATTTTTGTCATAGCAGTCATAGGAAGCTAAGTCACGGGCAGTGACAGTCAGAGTCACAGCCTGACTCTTAGTAGGTTCAATGCTTTCGGTTTTGGCAAAAGCTACCAGATTCTTGGTTGATTTTTCTACTTCGCCATCATTGTACTGAGGAGTGGAATAGAGCTCAACAACGTCCTTGCCGGCTACATCACCGGTATTGGTAACAGAAATGGTCAGAGTGATTTCACTGTCAGCAGTCAGTTTGGAATTGTTGTTGACTGACATATCGATGATTTCCCAGTCAAAGGTGGTGTAGGAAAGACCGAATCCGAATGGATACTGAACAACAGCATCATATCCGCTGACTTCCTTTACGGAACCGTTCTGATCTAAGACCTGTCTCTTTTCAGTGGCAAAGGAATTCTCGGCATCAGCGGTTTCATAATAACGGTATCCAACATAGATGCCTTCGACATAATCGAGATAAGGAAGGGAAGGACGCTTGGTGACACCGCCATTGGTTGTCTGATTGACACCATAGGCACCAGAATAATTCTTGTAGAAGGAGACTCCTTCATAACCGGAATATTCGTAGCTGAGATTCTGAGTGAAATCATAAGGAAGAGTATCTGCTAATTTTCCGCTAGGGGAAGCTTCGCCATAGATGACTTTAGGAATAGCTAAGGCACCATATTCACCGGTAGGACCGACAATCATGCAACTGTCGATATTATTCATATCAGCTAAGAAATCAAGCTGGAAGGCGTTAGTAGAATTAACGACAACAATAACATTTTCGAAGTTGTCGTTAGCATAGTAGAGAAGATCTTCCTCTTCAGTGGAAATCTGGAGAGAATGGCGTTCAGTATCAGTTGTCTGGGTGGGCTTGCTCTTATACTGGACAGCTGGCATATCTTCGCTTTCGCCGCCTTGTCTGCCAATAACGACAATAGCCGTATCAGAATAATCAATAGCTTGGTCTAAAAGACTTGAATAAGCAGATTCATTGACATCGGGATCTTTCAGTCCGAAACGATAGGGTGTGGTATCGACATTGAAGTTCAGTGAATCAATATCGTGGGAGACACTGGCATAACTCTTGTAATAGTCAAGCAAGTCAGTGTTAACATCGATTCCGTATTCGTCAAAGGCATCAGCTATGTCAATATTGCTGTCCCAGTTAGAGTCACCGTTCTGTGAGAGGACTCGTCCGGAACCGGAACCGCCATAGATCCACTGAACGGCTCCAAAGCCAAGGATGTTGACTTTGGAAACGTTGGAGGTGGAAAGAGGCAAGGTGCCATCGTTCTTAACCATGACAATGCCTTCTTCTTCGACTTTTTGAGCTAAATCTTTTCCGGAACTGGCAGCAACACTAGCTGCATCCTGATCAATGATGGGAGGGCAGAGATAGCCAATGATATCAGTTCGGTAAGTGTTATAGACACTATCGGCAGCAATAAGGGCACCGATAGATACTAAGGAGAGAACAGAGAAAGTTATCTGTCTGACAATTTTCTTCATATTTGTCCTTTCTAAGCCTTCTTGGGCTTCCTAATTACAACAAAGTAGAGCCAGCATCCTAAGCCAGCGGCAACAAGAACATCAATTCCGGCTAAAAGTGGAATCCACCAGGCAAAGGGAGTAACAGTAGTGATTTCGGTGATTTCAATAGTATTTTCATCTTCGGAAGCGACATAATTCTTATAGAAAGTATAAGTGTTGCAGTAAGTGAAGATGACATTCTTGGAAGCCATCTTGGCACAATAGACATCAGTTGCACTTGAAGAAGAAAGGTGAGAAGCATTATTTCCGGAAACTGGATTAAGCCAGATATCGTTTCCGCCTCTGACACCCTTTCCGGTATTCATAGAACCGGCACCATCAGACCAGTCAGTAATCATGCTGCCTTCGAATCCCCATTCATTTCTGAGAATATCGATATTCATGGCCTTATTGGCACCAGCCCAGACGCCACCGATGTAATTGAAAGCAGACATCATGGCATTGGCTTTGCCCTTCTTAACGGCGATTTCAAATGGCTTGAGATAGATTTCACGGAAATTCTGTTCAGTAAGCCAAGTGTTGAGATTACGGGCATTGTCTCCTGGCTCACTTAAGGTAAAGTGTTTGAGATAGACATACAGATTCTTAGATTTGGCACCAAGAATAATATTGGCAGCCATGTATCCACTGAGAACGGAGTCTTCAGAATAATATTCGTAATTACGTCCGTTGTAAGGTGAACGATGAAGGTTGACACCAGGAGCATACCATCCGGATAAGCCGGTGGCCTGTCCTTCAAGTCCCATGGACTGACCCATGAGTTTGGCTAAGAATTTTGACCAAGTCTGTCCAATAAGGGTTTCATTAGGGAAGGCAGTCCATTCACCAGAAGTAACACCTTGAGTATTGGCGTTGAAACCGGCAGGTCCATCATAATCGAGATTCTTTGATTTTCCGATTGATTCAATAGCTGGGGTTCCGAATCCGGAATCTTCAACAGTAGTGAACAATTCGCTGACTGACATCTGGTCAACTATCTGATCTAATTCTGAACAGTTGTAGTCTTTACCGATTTTCTGAACTAAGGCATCATTGATGATGGTCTTATCACCTTTGCCGATAAGATCATTCATGGTCGCTTTGCTGCCATCTTCCTTAGTTCTGAGATACAAATTGCTATTTACGCCAGTTGTAGGCATAACTGACTGATTGAAAGAAGTATTGGTGTAGCTGTTGGCGGCAGAGACTGCGGAAGAATTGGTGGGGGTCTTCATTCTGTTCTGAGGGAAAGTTCCGACAAAGTCACTTCTGGTCAGATAGACAGGAGCATCACTAGGGTTAGTGTAGACGGTAGAACCATCAATTGGAGTGCCGGCATAGGCATCTTCTCCGGTAAAACGGTTTTCGATAGTTTCGCCAGTAGTTGGGTCAGTGTCAAAGACAATGTCATTATCAACTTTGAAAGTATAGGTGCTTCCAGCTTCAATATTCTTGGCAGTATGAGAATCTTCCATCAGTCTGAGAATGTATTCTCCGCTATCAAGTTCATAAGTGGAAGAATCATTTTCATTCAGATCATAGCAGTCATAGCTAGCCATGTCATAGCTGTCAAGGGAGACAAGGATGTTAGTCTGAGTCTTACCAGGTTCAAGTTCGACAGTCTTTGCATAATCAGCTAAATTGATTGATGATTTTTCGATTTCTCCGACTTCATAAGGAGCTGAATAATAGAGCTGAATAATATCTTTTCCAGAAACATCACCAGTGTTGGTGCAGGAGAGAGAAATATCAACATGAGAATTCTTAACTAATTTATTATCAGTTGAAGAATAAGTGGTTTCAGCTTCACCATTAGTGATTTTTACTGATTCAACCTTCCAGTCAAAGGTGGTATAGGATAAGCCATGACCGAAAGGATACTGAACCATGGCATCATATCCGGTAAGAGTTTTTTCTTGGCCGTTGACATCATAGCCAGTCAGGGTTTCATCAGCAAAATAGTTTTCGGTGTCGGCAGTTTCATACCAACGGTAACCAAAATAAATGTCTTCAGTATAGGCAATGTGGTTTCCGTTTTTGAATTTGTTGGCAAAACTCGGCTCTTTGGTATAGTCGTAAGCATAAGTATCAGTGAGATGTCCGCTAGGGTTGATAGAACCATCAAGAATTTCTGGAATGGCGGTTGCACCGGACTGTCCCATAATTCCGACATTGAGAACGGCATCGATTCTAGGATCATTGAGATATCCTAACTGCATTTGATTAGTGGAATTAATGACGACAATGACATTATTAAAGCAGTCACCACACATTGAAAGAAGATCTTCTTCCTGGGTGGAAAGCTCAAGATAGGTTCGGCTTTCATCAGTTCCCTGATTATTGGATTTGTTCTGCTTGAGCGGAATTTCGCCAACATTTTCACCATTGATTCGGGAAATAACGACGACAGCTGTATCTGAAAAATCGATAGCATCGTCGATAAGATATGGGTCATAGGCATCATAATCTTCTAAATTTGGTTCAACAAGCTTGATTCGGCTGGAATTATATCCGTAATTAGTGGAATCATACTTGTTATAGAATTTGACTAAATCTTCATTGATTTCATAGTCATCAGCTTTGAAGGCATCAATTAATGATACTTTCTTGCTATCGGAAATTGTGGATGATCCTGATCCGATTCCGGAGAGTAAAAATCCCTGATTGGTTGAAGACCAGCCAAAGAGATTAATCTTCTTCTGGGCTCCTTCGGCATAGCTCAATGGCAAGGTGTTGTTTTCATTCTTCATCAGGACAATGCCATCTCTGGCAATATCCTTGCAAAGTGCATCACTGCTATTGGCTGCCTGCTGGAAGTCTTCATTATCGAAGTTAGTTCCGGTACCACACATAAAGGTGGTAATCATTGGAGCATAATAAGCGGCAACACAGTTGGCAGCAACCATGGCAGCGGCGATGACTGAAATAGATGCGATTGAGACAATCTTATTTGTTTTCATAGTTAATCCTTTCTTAATAAATAAACTTTTAGATTAAGTTTACGGATAAGTAATCGAAATTGAATGAACAGAAATAGCCTAAATAATTGACATAATCGGAAATGACATTGAAGGAAACCATATTCCATCCCTTATTGACCTGCATGTGAGAGAAATTGACTGTCTGCCAATTGACCCAAAGACTCATGTCAATTTGGCCATCAGTACTTTCTTTTCCGGGAAGATAGGCATTCTGGTCAATGACGGCATCATCACCATTGAAAGAGGCAGTGAATAGTCGGCTGATTAATTCATCTCCCATAGCTATCGGATCCCAGCCATCACCTTTTGTCAGATAGCAGGATGAGGCACGGAAATTGATATCAGCCATCTGTGTCTGCTCGGAATAGAAGAAGAAATCAATCACATTGTTGAGGGAAATATCTCCTAAGTAGGAATTGCTGGAAGCTAATAGGGCGGTTTCATCCTCAATTTTTCTGATACCACCAAATGAATTGGGCTGTGTCAGATAATTGGTTCCCGGCTGATTTCGGACTCTGACATAACTCTTAGTTTCTGAGTCAGGTTCAGAAAAGAGAATATCTTCGGCTTCAATCTTGTAGCCAGTGACGATTTGGATTGCAAAGGAGGTGGTTGAATCATAAGCTGAGACGTCAACTTGATAGGTTCCGCTTTCTAGGGTGATTTCATCTGCTAGTGAAGAGGTATAGCCAGAAATTGAAAGCTGGTAATCTTCTTCATTAAGAGAAAAGTCAACACCGTTTTTGGAAGTGGCCAGGATTTTTAGGCCGTTGAAGGCAAAATACTGTCCTTTGGCATAGGTAGTAGTATAAGGAAGCGAGGAGACCGTCAGTTTTTCAAGAGACATTGGAAGAACTGAAATGGGAATTTCAATTGATCTTGAGAGATAACTGGCAATTACCTTATCGGTATCGAGGGTTAGTCCCCCAGTGGTGGATAAGGAAAGCTGAGTATTGGGAACAATCAGTTGTGATTGATCAGAAAATGTTGCCAATATCTGCATTCCGGCTCTTGAAAAGCTTTCGCCTTCAAAATATTGAGTTCTATAAGGCATATTTTTGATGCTGAGAGCTGATAATTCTATCTCTGGTGTGCTTACTGAGATGTCAGGACTATTCTCATTGACACAGGATGAAAGAAGAAGGATACCAGTTGGAATCAGTGACCAAAAAATTTTATGCATTACTCCCCCTTATTCGAAAGCGCTAACATTATTTTATTAATTATAGCCGATTTCACTCCTAATAATTCGTTAAGGCTTAAGTTTTTTTCGTAATTAAGTGATTGACACCTAAAAACTTCAATGTTAATATCTTTGAAAATACTGAAAAACATAGAAAAATGAAAACACAAATTAAAGTTGCCATTGTTGAGGATCAAGAAGAAGCCAGCAATTCCCTTATGGATTGCCTTAATGCCTTTTCAAAAGAAAATGGCATAGTCTTTGAAACCCGTTTATTCAAAGAGGGCTTTTCATTTTTAGATCATGATAAAGACTACGATTTGATTTTCATGGATGTTGAGATGCCAGGAATGAATGGTATTCAGGTAGCTGAGAAACTAAGAAACGAAGATAGCGATGTAGCTTTGATTTTTGTCACAAATATGGCTCAATATGCCATTCAGGGATATTCTGTCGATGCTATTGATTATGTCTTAAAGCCAATCAAGTATTCCCGTTTTTCTGCCTTGATGAAAAAGACTTTGAGAATTATTGATAAGAATCAGGAAAATGAGATTATTCTCAAAACAGGAGGGGGAATGAAGAAACTTCTGCTTTCCTCTATTTATTATATTGAGATTTCCGATCACTTACTTATTTACCATACCAAGGATGGTGATATTGATGTCTGGGGAACAATTTCCGGAGCGGAAGCCTCACTTCCGGCTGAAAGCTTCTGCCGTTGTTCGCATTCCGTGATTGTATCTCTCAAATATGTCTCTTCCGTAGTCAAGGATACTATCTATCTTAATAACGATAATATCAAGATTGCTATTTCCCATTCTAAGAAAAAAGAATTCATGTCTCGTTATAACAGATTCGTAGGTTTTTAAATGAATACCGAATTTTTGTTGACTGTTTTCCTTAAATTGATTGAAGCTATTTCATTTACCATCTTATCTTCATATAAGAATGAACTACAATCAAAATATAAAAAATATATCATTATTTCTGGTGCTATGTCTTTGGCCTTATTAATTGTTTTCACGGTTATTGCTTCAACTATCGGAAAGCATTTTTCTGATTATCTAATCTCGGTTTTTGTGGCCACAATTTTAATCGGATATGCTTTTTTCCTTCCGAAAATATTCACAATAGATCTGAAAGCTTCCTTTTTCTTCCTAATTATTTCAGCTTTAGGTGTCTATATGTCAAGCGTTTCTGCTGGCTTGATTTCCTATTCTTTCCTTTTAACTGAAAGTGAATTGCCTTACTATGCCTCACTGCTGATTGAGTTTGGCTTTTCCCTGCTGATTTTCCTAATCATCTATGTTGTCTTTGCCAAAAATAAAATTAACCGTAATTCTCAGATTTTCTTGGATATCAATTACTGGTTCTTTGGAATATTCATTTTTATCAATTTGCTTCTTCAGGTTATGCAGTCCTATATTTCTTATACTTCCGATGCGTATCTGCTTCTTCTGTCATTGATTGATTTCTTTTATATTCTGATGATGTTCTTTATTTTTTATGCACTTATGAGACAGGGTCAAAGTGAATTGGAACTGATGGTTGTCCGTGAACTGTGGAATGAAGATAAAAAGCATTTGGAAATGCAGAAGGAAAGTATTGATATCATCAATATCAAATGTCATGATCTCCGACATCAGATCCGTGATTATCGACAGCAAGGAACTGTTACCGATAAAATGATGAATCAGTTAGAGGATTCAATTCATATTTATGATTCGGTGGTTAAGACCGGAAATGATACCTTTGATGTCATCCTTTCCTCATTTTCTCTTCGCTGTCAGAAGAACAGTGTTGAATTGACTAGCATGGTTGATGGCAAGGGACTGGCTTTCATTGATGATACTGATATGTATTCTCTTTTTACCAATGTTCTGGATAACGCTCTTGAATATGAAAATACCGTCAATAAAGACAAACGTTTTATCTCATTGACAATCAAGAGAATCAATAACTTTATCAATATCCATTGTGAAAACTATTATGAAGGCAAGGAAATCGGATCCCAGGAAGAAATTAAGACGACTAAGGGTGACACTGTTAATCATGGCTATGGAATGAAATCCATCCGCAATATTGTCGAGAAATATGACGGACAGATTGATTTTATGATTATGGATGACATGTTCCATGTCATCATTACTCTTCCGGTTAAGGAGGCGACTTTATGAAAAAGAAACCAAGTGTATTTGCCTTCTTTATGACCGCTGCCTCTCTGTTTGCCTTAGTTGCCGGAGGCTTAGTTACTTTTATTGCTATTGACAGAACCAATAGCAGTGACTCTTTTCCTTCCTATTCCTATAATCAGTATGTGAATCAGACAAAGACTGGGGAGTATTCAGATGATTTGGGAGGTCAGCTTTACGAGGCTGAAGATCTTTCTTTGACAGGCGACTGTAAAATCATTGATTCAGTCTCAGCTTCAGGGTGTGAGGCAGTAAGCAACTTAAAGAACGGATCATCAATTTCAATGACTGTTACAAGCGCTTCATCAACTTTATGTATGTTTACAATTCATTCATCCTATGTTTCTTCAAGTAAAAAATCAATTGAGGCTAACCATCTTTTTTCACTTATTCTTAATGGCAATGAAATAGCCCTGACTTCACAGGTTCAGAGCAATTACAATGAATATGATTTTATTGATAATGATATTGCTGCCCTTCATCTTAATGAAGGAAAAAACACTATTAGCTTAGTTTCCTTAACGGATTTATATAAAATCGATTATTTGGCTTTGAAAAGCCGCTATAAACCGGAAGCCGACCGTAATGTGATTGCTGATCAGTATTTTGAATTTGATCCTAATGATGCCAGGCAGGTTTTTGAAGCTGAGAATATGTCGAATAATGGTTCATTGGTAGTCAACGATCTTTCAGCCAGTGGGACTTTTGCTTCTTATTTTTCAAATCCTGAGGACACCCTTAACTGTTTTATTTCTTCGGCTAAGGAAGCTGAGACTTCCTTGAATGTGAAAATCAGGGCTGCTCAGGAAGGGGCAATTCCTCAGTTTGAGGTTAAAGTCAATGGAACAGCAATTGAAAAAGATGAAACTGATATTTCTTTTTCCTATTTTTCATTGGATTATGGCAGTATTAGTCTTTCTAAAGGTGAAAACAGCATTTCCATCCGTGCTATCTCTGGAAGCTTCTATGTTGATTATCTGTCATTGAATAACGAGATTAATCATTCTTCTAAGTCCACTAATGAGGCTTTTGAAGCTGAAGAGGCACAATTATTTGGAGAGGCTCAGATTATCAGCTCCTCTTCCGCATCAGGAGGAAAAGCCGTCGGATATTTGTATATTGATTCATATGCTGAATTTTCCGTTAACTCGAAGATTGATGATACTGTTTCACTTTATCTGTCAATGTCTTATGTCGGATTAACTCAGAACAGTGATAGGATTCTTGAGACTTCAGTCAATGACGTTACGGTTGATACTTCTGCTAATCAAATCCGGAATACGGGCGGATACCATGTCTATGATACTTTCTATCTAGGAAGTATTCATTTGACTGCGGGAAAAAACACTATCAGGATTTATTCCTTCACCGGAAATTTCAATCTTGATACAATGATTTTAGGAAAAGAACAGTTTACTGGTCAATCCAATAGCCTGAAAACTGAAATGGAATCCATTCTGATTAATCAGGGAGCTTATGGCTGGTATTCTATAAATGCCAGTGGTGAGAAATGTGTGGCTAACAATGTTTCATCATCCTATCTGGATTTCTTCTTTGTCAGTGATTCATCCAGATTAATGACTCTTTCTTTTGTCCTTTCTTTGGGTAATAGTCAAGGAATAGCCAATGATTATTTTGCTTTGGAATTCAATTCTTCTGGAATTGATATTAGTGGTGTTAGCATTCCGACATTAACTAGATATTCGGTGTTTGAAAAAATCGAGGTCGGAGTCATTGAATTATCTGCAGGCATGAATCATCTTAGAATCGTTAATAAAAAAGCCGGAATCTATTTTGATTACTTGACTTTAGAAAAATAAAAACAGGACAGCAAGAAATTGCTGTCCTATATTTTTTTAAGCGGCAAAGATAGAATTCAGATAGCTGATTCTGTCCTTATACCAGTTTTTAAGCTGAAGTGAACATTCTTTTTCGGTTTTAAGGCTTCTGATATCATCCCTTACTTCGTCGGAAGAATTGCTGCCAATTGAATTTGGCCAACGCTTGAAGTTATTTTTATAGGATTCTTCATATTTGACTGGATATGTATCAATCATTTCAATTGTCTTATCAAAGATTTTGTATTTGACTAATTCAGCCCATTTGGCAGAAACACGTTTTTGGAACCAAGAACATTTCATAAATAATGACATCCACGGATTAGTGCTTTCAGAAGCATACATTCCTTTTGCTGATTCGACAATATTTTTCTTAAGTCCAAAGGCAGAATCAAAGTCCCAGGGAGCCTGGAAAGTCAAAAGCTTGTTTCCGCTGTCTGACATATCAACACTGAGATAGAAGCTAGACCAGCCAATGTCAGCATCACAGGCTAATTCCTGAAGAAGATACATATCAACCAGGGAATCAATGTCGATGACCTGAGAGACTACTTTTTCGCAGTCTTTGATGGGGCTGGGATTGATTCCGGTGTAGTTGAGAGTGAATTCACGGAATGATGATTTCTCAATGGCTTGATAGCAGATGTTATAGATGTTATTGAGATAGTTGTTGATGAAGCTTTTCTGGCTGTCACTATTTATCGTGCTTTTAATGGTATAGCCATCCTGAGTAGGCTGAACCCAGTTCTTCTGATAGGTCTGGTAGGAAGCATGATTCTGATATTTGATTTTGAAAGTCGGGTCTTCTTTTTCTTCAGTATAGTAGCCATCATATTCAAAGAAATAGCCGATGTCATTTCCCTGATAATCATCCCGGTCTTCCACATCATCAATCTTAACCCGGTACTCATTTATCTGCTGCTGTTCAGTTAACAGATACATTCCCCAATATTCGTTGTTGATGGTGACATTGACAGGAATGAAATCAGCACTGTAGTAGTCATCTGATGAAAGAATCGTATTTCCTAAATAGAAAGATAAGGCATTTCTCAGCAGGGATGAATCTTTATAGTCGGCTAAAAGGACCCAGCTTTTTGCTTTGGCATCTTGGTTGAGGCCTAACATTTTCTGCTTTTTATTGAATTTGATTCTCAAAGGTTTCTTTTCGTAATTGGCTGTGTAGTTTCCTCTGACTTTGACTCCGGCTTCGATA
>Ga0172378_10003843_pt1 | contig 14122 bp, 10 predicted proteins | sample GrowelOW332metaG_FD_119755 | JGI IMG/M metagenome (GOLD analysis project Ga0172378, IMG submission 119755) | Groundwater microbial communities from an aquifer near a municipal landfill in Southern Ontario, Canada - Pumphouse #3_1 metaG | ecosystem: Environmental > Aquatic > Deep subsurface >... | reverse complement strand
GATATGGTCAGTTTCTATCATCAGCATGCCTATTCAATGGTTGCTAAGTCTAATTCCTCTTTTACAGTCGACCATGAAAAGAGCTTAGTTAACACCCATTATTCAGTTAATGTCCAGCACCTTGATGGCAAGAATGAGACTTCCGTTTTTGGTCTTCTTCCTCATCAGTGGAAGAAAACGACTTCTACTCCTTCTTCTTATTCAGTTGAAGCCATGCGTGGAACCATCAAAATGCTGGCTGCTGATAGCTTCGATACCAGCATGAGTTTTGCTGGTGTCTTACCATCCTTCACGACTCCGACTTCTTCTACTTTTGATAAGAACAAGATGGTTTCTTATCTAAACCGTCTGAATGATAACCTCGTATCAGATGGCGTCTATAACGATAAGGTTGATTCCAAAGACTATCTCGATAACACCGCTCCTTATTGGAATAGCAAAGCTTTGTACCCATTAAGTCAGGGTTTGATCATTGCCAGTCAGTTGAATGAAGGAACTTTGAAAACCAGTTTCATTCAGAAAATCCGAATCATCTTAGATGACTGGTTCACCTATACCGGAAGTGATGATTCCCGTTATCTTTACTATAACGATACCTGGGGCAGCATGTACTATAGCGATGATGCCTTCTCCACCGGAACCCGTCTAAGCGATCATCATTTCACTCATGGCTATTTAGTATTTGCCAGTGCCGTTTTAGCCATGCACGATTCAACCTTCTTAGATAGCTATAAAGATATCGTTTCACTCTTACTGAAAGACTATGAAAGCTATGATCATAGTGATGACGAAATGTATCCTTATTTAAGGACCTTTGATACCTATGCCGGACATAGTTGGTCAGATGGCTTTGGTGACACCGGAGACGGCAACAATCAGGAATCCTGCGGTGAGGCACTCAATTCCTGGGTGGCCGGCTATCTCTTTGGATTAGCAACTGATGATTCTCAATTGGTCGATACTAGTATTTATGGATTCACCACCGAACTCTATTCCATCAAGCAGTACTGGTTTGATTATGATGAGACTAACTGGTTTGACAGCGGAATACCGGCTAGCGCCAATATCCATGCTCTCGGCATGGTCTGGGGTGGCAAGAATGAATATCAGACTTGGTTTGGACCAAGCCCCGAATACATTTATGGAATACATTGGCTTCCAACTGGAGAATACTTGTCGTCCTATGCCTTAGGAAGTGATGAAAAGAACAAATTAACGAATATCTACAACACTTTCTTGAAAGAAAGAGGTGGAGCCCCGAAGACTTGGTTTTCCAATATGTGGTCCATACAGTCGCTTTGTTCTTCTTCTACAGCCATCTCCAACTTTGATGACAGTAAGATTTTGGCTGATGACTATCCCAACGAATTATCCGGTTCCTATTGGATGGTTCAAGCGATGAACGGCTTACAGAATCACTCCTCCACTTCCTACGCCGAAATAAGCTCTCAAGTAGCCAGCAGTGTCTACAACAACGGTTCCAAAGAAGTGGTTCTCCTTTGGAATGCCAGCAAGAAGAATAAGACTATTACCGTCCATTATGGAGAGAATAAGACTAAGGAAGTTATCGCTAGTAGTGGATTTACTTCCATCGATTTGTAACTATCTTTTTTAGGAAAGAACCCTAACTTTGCGTGCTTTTAATCGTCAGTTGACGATTTAGCACGCTTTTTTATTCCTATTTAGTAATAATTGTGATACACTCTTTCGGCTAAGAAAAGAGGATCCATACAGACCAAAGAAAAATTTAGTGCCCAGAGGACTTTTTTAACGCTGATAGAGAACCGGTTCTGAAAAGAACCCCTCAAGAAAATCAAATAACATACAGTAGGACTATAAAAATAACATGGTCTGCCTGGTTGCTGTCCGGCGAGAGAATAATCCTGAAATTGTGGCGAATTATGTGACGTGAAATAAGGCATTTTACTGCTTTTGATGCCATCCTAAGAATTTAAATTCAGGTTATTCAGAAAGCCGACCAGATAAAGGAAAAACAAATAATATGAAAACGAAAGAAGATATTTTAGACGTCATGAAGGATATGCTTGCTCAGGATTTAACTGAGTATAAGGATGCTATCACTGCTAAGGCTGATGAGCTTAAGAACGGAACTGACGCTATTGATTATGAATCTTTAGCTGCTGCTCTCTTAAAGTATTCTGAATCCATCAAGGCTAAGGCTGACAAGAAGGAAGAAAAAGCTAGCAATCCGGATGCTGAAGCTGCTGATGACAGCACTTCAACTGTTCAGCGTTTCTTCATCAACTTAGGCGATGCTGATGGATTAGATGCTGAATCCTTAAAGGACTTTGTTTGCGAGAACTTCAAGTCTGTTGTTAAGGAAGATTTCACTGACAGTTATGTCAAGGACACCTTCTCCTTCTTCGAATTACCTAAGACTAAGATCGAAGGCTTAATTGATGCCTTCAGCGGTGTTAAGTTCCACGATAGAGACGTCCACGTTGAATTATCTGAGAAGAAGCCTCAGAGAGGCGGAAGACGTGGTGGTTTCGGTGGTGGAAGAGGACGCGGCGGATTCGGTGGCGGCAGAGGTGGATACGGACATTCTGACCGTGGTGGATTTGGCAGAGGCGGTTATGGTCATTCTGATCGTGGCGGATACGGACATTCCGATCGCGGCGGTTATGGTGACAGAGACCGTGGCGGATATTCTGATCGCGGTGGTTATGGCCGCGGTGGTGATGACGATCGTGGCGGTTATGGTCGTGGTGGATACGGCCGTGGCGGCAACGATGACGGCTATCGTGACTAATCGTTAACAGCAATTGTTAATCAAGAGCCTCTTAGGGAGCAATCCCTGAGAGGCTTTTTCTTTATAAAGATAGTAAACAAGGCAAAAAACAGGCTTAGCAGTTAAGGTAAGAGAGTGATACTGCTTAATCAAGAAAGAAAGAAGAAAGTTCATTTTTTATTGTCATTTTTAATATTTTGTAATCAAAATATTTGAGGATATCAAACTTTGATTGTTTGAGCCTATTTTGACTTCTTTTGAATAGTTTTACCCTGCAAATCTTTGTTTTTGATGCTTGATTAAAAACGAATTTACGAGTAAAAATCAGTGAATACCATTTTAGTCTGAAAATGCCTTATTTCAGGGCAAAAACAAAAAAGCAACTACAATTGAAATAAAGAAATGAGGTTATTGGAAAATGCCGATATTATGGCTCTTTTGAAGTCTTTTTTCATCATTTTTTCGAGTCTTGAAAACCACCGCCAAAAATCTATTATATTTCTTGCTGAGCGAGAAATCGTTCAAGCCACAAGGAGGATAGAACAATGGTTGAAGATCAGAAGGATGTTAAGATTGATGCCACTGCTACTACTTCTACCCCTGTTGCTGCTCCGGTAAAACCGGCTAAGAAGCATAATAAGGGCAAGAAGGGCTGCGGTTGCCAGACTAAGGCTAACTAAGCTTAGCTAAGTCTAAAATCTCAGTTTTCGAAAAGGGGCTGCTTAACAGAGCAACCCCTTTTATAGTTTATAAGATGAATTATTTTTCTTCTCTTTGCTGACGTTTCAGTTCTTTCTTCTTGATTCTAGCTTCTTTTCGTTTCTGATAACGGTATTCAGCTAATAATTCCTTACCTTTATGCTGACAGTCTGAACAATCATTTAGTAAGCTAGGCTTATGATGTCTCTTGTTATAGATGATCAAACCAATCATGAAGATAACATAAGCTGAGACTAAAACAATAATCAGTCTCTCAATCCAAGTCATATCAGATAGCCTTTACTTGCTGTTCCTGAATAGTCTTCTTCTTGTTATAGAAATAGAGAAAGACAAAGAAGCCGACAATCAAAGGAATAAAGATAGCTAAGGTCCAAGTCCAGGTGAAGACTAGATAAGTGACTGAACCTAAGCAATAGGAGACTGCTAACCAGAAAAGAACCGTCCACTTCAATTGACCTTTAGGAAGCTCAGCCTTAGCAGTGGCCACCGCTGCAATGCAAGGAAGAGTCAAGACGTTGAAGACAATGAAGGCCATCAAACCACCGACATTGATGTTGGTTGCCTGAATCATATAGCCAACTGCCTGCACAGAAGAAACATCCTGATAGCCTAATGAGGCCGCAAAGGTAGCAAAAGTGGAGATGGCGTTCTCCTTAGCAATCAAAGCCATGAAGGAAGAAACCACGAAGACCCATCCATTTTCTCTTGATATCTGATAGCCAAAGCCAAGAGGAGTGAATAACGGCTGAAGGAACATACCAAGGGAGGCTAGAATGGACTGCGACAATTCACTGTCATCAGCTAAGAAAGTCCATCTCCAGGTGATGTGAGAGAATAACCAGACGAGGATAGTTGATAAAAGAATCACGGTAAAGGCCTTCTTAATGAAGTCCTTAGCCTTATCCCAGACATGTAATGAAAGAGAATGTATCTGGGGTCGATGATAATTAGGTAATTCCATAATGAAAGGCGGTAGTTTCTCTCTTTGAGTCGTAGCATGCATGACGATGATTGCGACAATCGCAATCGTGATGCTCAGAGCATAGATAGCCGTTGTGATCAAGTCGACATTAGCAACCTTGAAAGCCTGACAAAGGGCACCGCTTACCGCGGTAATCATCGTCAGTTTAGCGGAGCAGGGGAAGAAAGGGATGACTCGGATTGTCTGGGTTCTTTGTTTCTCAGTGCTTAAAGTCCTAGTATTCATCATCGCCGGAACTGAGCAGCCAAAGCCAATCAGCATTGGAACGAAGGCACGGCCATTTAGACCGAATCGACGGAATATTCGATCAAGAATGAAGGCGACACGGGCCATATAGCCAGAATCCTCCAAGATAGAGAAGCAGGCAAAGAGCAGAAGAATCTGGGGTAAGAAGCCAAAGACAGCAAAGACACCGGAACAGATACCGTCACAGACTAAGCCTTGAGCCCATGACACAGTGATTACACTTCTCAGCCATTCGGTGAACCACCCAGTCAAATCATTGACAAGATTAGATAAGAAGACTCCTAAAGAGGCAATGCCACCATCAGCAAACAGGCCTTCAAAGGGAGTGCCAGCAAAAGAGACAATTCCTTTTGATCCAAAGGCACCCATGGCTTTCAGAAACAAAAGATCATTGCTAAAAGTGATATGGAAGATCAAAAAGAGAATGACCACAAAGATTGGAAGCCCCCATATGCGGCTAGTCAGGATTTTATCAGCTTTATCAGTTTTAGTAGGCTTAAGAGGATTCTCTTTCGGAATGCCGATAACACAAGTGCCAAGTTCCGTATCAATGAAACGATATCTTTGATCAGATGATTCCTGTTCGAAGCCATTCGAAGAAGGCACTAAGACATTGACTTGCTTGAATTCAAAAGGATGATGCTTCTTTTCGATGTCATCGCCTTCGAGATCCTTGATGGCATGATACAAAGGATTAGGAACCCAATCCTTTATATATATCGACTTGGCCTTTAAAATAACATCCCTGTTCTTGCCTTCCAATAAGATAGAAGTCCCGTTTCGAGGCGTTTTAGCGGCCTCAATGGCTTCCTTCATCAAATTATCGAGGTTTTCAAATTTTAAGGCACTTACTGGAATCACCGGGACTTTAAGTCTTTCGGATAATTTCTTGCAGTCAATGTCCTGACCATTGGCTCGTAAAGCATCCATCATATTAAGAGCAATGATGACTGGAACATCCATTTCCAGTATCTGAGTCGTAAGATACATGTTTCTTTCGAGATTTGTGGCATCAACGACATCAATGACACAGTCTGGATGTTCATCCAATATAAAATTACGGGATACTACTTCTTCCGGTGTATAGGGAGAAAGAGAATAAATGCCAGGCAAATCAACAATATCGGCAGTCCCGATATCTTTGTTTTTATAAGTGCCGGCTCTTTTCTCGACTGTAACACCTGGCCAATTGCCTACTGTAGCTGTAGCACCAGTCAAAGAATTGAATAACGTGGTCTTACCGCAGTTTGGATTTCCAGCCAAAGCAAAAACATACTTTGATTTATCAGGCATTGGCAGTAACTCCTATCGGTCTTTCGACTTCAATATCTTTGGCCGTGTCATGGTCAAGAGCCAAACGATAACCTTTGACTTTGATGATGACCGCACCCATATGGGAATCAACGACTTGGACTTTTTCCCCGGAAGTGATACCTAGACATTCTAAGTGCCGTCGGTTATGCTCTTCCCCATTGACTTTGACAATGGTAACGTTACTACCTTCTGGAGCCTGATATAATGTCATGCTGGCCTCCTGTTAGTCATATCTAACTATAGCTAATATTACCACTTAGAAGTTAGTTGTCAATAACTAAGTGGAATTGGTAAGCCGTTTCAAAATCAGGTCATCAAAAGGCTTCTCTTTTTACAATAATCTCAGCAATCTTTCCGCTTTCCTAGTAAAATAGAAAGATAAATTACGGAGGTTAGTTATGAGTCATCCTTTCAAACATTTGAGGACAATACTGAAGCACCGGCATTATGTCATTAAGAACGCCTTTCATATGGGCATTGGTTTTCATGCATTAAAGCATGATTTATCCAAGTTCGGATACACCGAATTCCATACTTCCGCTAAATACTATATCGGTACCTGTTCACCAATCTATCTAGAGAGAATGAACAACAACTACTATTCCTCCGTCTGCCAGCATCATACCAGAAGAAATCCTCATCACTGGGAATACTGGACCGATTTCTTAATCGGGCGAGTCATCGCTAAAACCATGCCCTATAAATATGCTACTGAATATGTCTGCGATGTTCTGTCAGCTAGCTATGTTTATGATCCAAAAGGCTGCAAAATGGATACAGGATATAAATATTTTGTCTCGAAGTCCGATCATTACTATATGACTCAAGCCACCAGAGAATACATCACCTGGTGTCTGAAGACTTATTCAGAATCCGGCTTTAAGAATCTTAAAAAGAAGCAAACCAAAGCAAAATACGAAGAAATCATTAAAAAATATCCGGATGTCGAGGTCTTTGAGACTTTAAATACTCAAGGAGCTCTTCCGGATATTAAGAAATTCCTCGATAGTGAGATAAAGAAATAAACTACCTTATCTTCTTTGCATACTCGACAATATCACTTTCAGGATTATCCATGAAAGCATTCGTGAAGGAAATGATCAAGGCTGGCTCTACTATACTGCCTTTAAGAGCTTCTTTGAGTTTGTCTTCAACACCTGTGACATCAAAACCAGTAGTAATGAAAGGATAGACTTTCTTACCTTTTAAAACACCTGATTTAATCAGACTAAGGACAGGGGAGGAAGGTGCTACCCACCAAGTCGGTGTTCCTAAAACAATAGTATCATAGTCCTTCAAGTCATGATTCAAGGCAACTAAATCAGGATAGCTCTGCTTTTCAAGTTCACTTCGAGAACGATCCATAATCGTATCGCCATAAGGTAAAAGGACACGAATAGCTTCTTTTTCAGCTTTTATAGTATCGGCAATAATAGCAGCAACTGAGGCCGTATGACTGGAATTAGAATAATATAAAACTAAAGCTTTCATAAAATGGTTTTCCTCTTGCTAAATTATAGCATTGCTTTGCTAGATAAATAAGAATGATGCTTTTAAAAGAAAAAAATCTTTATTTGAATAGGAAACAGCAAAGCATCACACTTAGCAGTTTCAGTTGATTAAAGACTTTGAATGAAAAGCATATCCCCAAGCAAACAAAACAGAATAGTAATTCCACAGCATCAAAAAAGACGCACCATGGAAGTGCGCCTTTAATGTGACAGATTGGTGGAGATGACGAGAGTTGAACTCGCGTCCAAACAGGAATTTCTAAAGAGGACTACAGTTTATTCTATCAATGTTTTCAAGTCAGCCTGTTGGTAGACAGCCAATACTGACTCTATCGATCCTTGTTAGTCAACCAAACGGAAGCGAAGCATCAGGTTAATTCCTAATCTAAGAAACCTCAGGCAAGGACTAGGATAGAATGCCTAAGGCTGGTGCGGGGCAAAGCCCCATGCTGAAGCTAGGGTCTAAACCTTAGCAAGCAGCAGCGGCCAACATGGCCGGAGCACGGAACATAACAGGTTTTTTGGCACTTGTAATTGTGTCGGTGATAAGGTCACCACTCCACTGCCCTCAAGAGTCGTTCCTGCCTGTCGAAACCGGAACATCCCCAGCGGAGTTAATTATACGTGTCTTTAGCTGTTTTTCAAGTGAATACTATCTAAACCAAAGGATTTGCCTATAAAAATCACTGAAATTGTCAAACTTTTTAAATAATTTTAGGAGCAAAGATCCAACATAAGAGAAAAGAGGTTCTTTAGTATTCCTGATTCAGAAGTTTAAAAAAGCTCAGGGTTTAGCCCCTGAGCCAAGGTTTTACTTCAGATCCTTTAAACCAAGATTAGGCTTATTGGCTTTCAATTTACTGTAGGCCTGAATAAAGAGATTGTTTTCTTTTTCGATGCGATCGGATTTGGCGGCAGAATTGATTTTCTTATTGAACTTATTAAGTAAGTCATTGATGGCTGCGATATCAGAAGTGATGTTTCCTAATACCAATAAGGAAGTACGGTAGTTAGCTAACTGAATTGGAGTCGTGACGGCTTTCTTATCGTCTCCGGATAACATCATATACATCTTATCAGCACCAGCAGTATCATCAATCAGATAACGTAAGAAGATAGATTCACTAGGAGAGAGATAACGGTCTTCTTCAGGAAGATCCTTATTCAGACGTTTCATTTCATCCAAGACGGCGACAGCTTTCTCTAACTGATTGGAATACAGATAACTTAGGTATAAAGGATATAAGGTCTGAGCTTTGTAATAGGAATCATAATCAGCGAAGTTAGGAATTAAGAAGTCTTCTCCGCTTAATTCTCTTCTTTCATTGACTTTGACAATATTGAAGGCCATCTTATCATCACTAGAAGCGGTGATTAAGAGGTTAAACATATCAGTGGCACTATCCTGACGGAAAGGTAAAGCTTCATATAAAGGTAGGACAAGACCATAAATAGCGCCGAAGAGAACATACCAGCCAACAAGAGTTGAAGTAGAGGCATCCTTTTGGAAAGAAAGAATAAAGAACAAAGCCACACATAAAGCTACTAAGACCAATTCAAAGATGAATCCGCCGATGAAAATCAGATGAGGATTCTTCTTAATGTCGTCATCCTTAGGAACAAACTGCATCTTGGCATCAAAGAAAGCCATGATGTCATAGCTGACTTTGACTTTCTTGCCGGAGTTATCAAATAAGATACCTAAGATGGAAATATAAGAGATTTTATATCCGGCCAAAGAAGCAAAAACAATCTTGCCTAAGTTATAGACTAAGAAAGTCACCAATAAGCCAATGATTAAAGATACAAAAGTATAGGAATAAGTATTGCCAGTTCCACTTGCAGTATAAGTAGATTTCTGAGCGTAGAACATACCAATCAAAAATCCTAAATAAACCAGCATCAGTGGCCAAGAGGCATTGAAATCCAAGAAAGTTTTCTTCGGTTCCGGCTTCTTCTCGACTGGTGCATTAGTAGGCTGAGTTGTTTCCGTGTTTTGATTATTTTCTTCCATACAAGAGACCTCCAATTGATTATTTAGCACACACGAATAAATAGATTATACGACATTTGTTCTAATTACGCTTTCAAAAGTGCAAAAGCTTTATTGATTTCAACTTCTTTGATAGAAAAAGGCAGTTCTTTGAAAGAATGATAAATAGGTAAAGAATCGATCCAATCCTTCATTTTAGCGATAACTTCCTTAGTATCGGAGGTCTGAAGTGAAAACACATTCAGACCGAATTCTAAGATCTTATCCTTTAAGACTTCCTTATTGATTTCCAAGAAAGGTACCATCAATAACGCAATTCCTTGACCATGAGTAAGTTCTGGATAGGCTCCTGAAAGACGGTGTTCAGCGGCATGAACCTTAAAGAATTTCTTTTTTCCGTAATTAGTAAAGCCATTGTGAGCCAAAGTTCCTAAAAGCATCATCGCTCTTCGAGCTTCATAATCATTTGGAGAAGCAATAGCTCTAGGAGAAATCCTGACAATATCCTTCATGACACTTAAAGCCAATCCATCACAAGGCTCGATTTCATGAGAAGGTGAAAAATATCTTTCAAAGGTATGGCAGAACATATCAGCTAAACCGATTCCGACTTGATAAAAAGGAACGGTATAAGTAAGAGTAGGATCCATCAAAGAGAACAAAGGACAGTTCATGACGCCGTTGAAGCCACTCTTAAAATGATGTTTACGGTCGGAGATCACACAGGAATCAGACATCTCTGAGCCGGAAGCTACCAAAGTAATAATGGTTCCGACTGGCAAATGATGCCAAGGTTTGACTAAATGCTTGTTGAAGTCCATGGGGTCACCGTTATAACAATAGCTGACCGCACAGGATTTAGCAGTATCTAAGACTGATCCACCACCTACAGCTAAAAGCAAGTCGGGATGAAAGTCATTTATAATGGCGTTGATTTTCTTTACATCTTCAACATCAGGATTTGCTAATATTCCACCATATTCTTTAAAAGCAATCTGAGAATCATTCAATGCTTTGATAACAGTATCATATACTTTGTTCTGCTTAAGGGATTTACCACCATAAATAAGGACAACTTTATTAAAGCCATAGTCCTCTTTAATAATAGAACCGATAAGAGATACCCCTTGAGGTCGGTAAATAATCCTGGTCGGTGCCTGAAACTCAAACCCGTCTTCTTTGATGTCACCCATTATGTAATCCTCCAACTGAACTAATTATAGAACAAAATTGATTCCTACCCATAATAAAAGCCTGGCAATGAAACCAGGCTTTAGAAGCAATTGATATTAGCGGTTGAATCTTAGAACCGTATTACGCATATCCTCACCAGTTCCTAAGATAGCTTTGCAGTAAGCAATGCATTTGTCTTTGGTAGGAAGATGGTTATTCAGGACATAAAGACGGGCTTCTTCCAGAATACCGGCTACATAGAAGCTAGTAATAGCGTCCTTCTGTTCAGCATAAAGAGCTAAATATTCAACAATGTTTTTGGAATAGACTAAATCAAGTACTTTCTTAACATAGGCATATAAACCATCCCAGAAGATTGTTCTTGATGCCGAGTCTGAATTGCAGATGGAGACAAATTTGGTATTGTTCTCAAAATAATTGAAAATATCAGAAATGAGATAGTCTTCCTTGATCTGGTTTTTGAAGGATTCCTTTACAAAGTAAGCTAAGCAATCATCGATTGCATCAAAATAATAATAAAAACTCTGACGGGAGCACTTCATATTATCGCAGATATCAGAAATAGAAATTTTTGAGAACGGAGCAGTCTGCATTTCACGGTTAAGCTCTAAAGCGAATTCGTACTTTCTTTTGTTCATAAATAACCCCTCTAATTATTCCTGATACAAGAACCGAATGTTGTCTCAAAGCAACGAGATAATTTTAATAATTCCTTGATTTTGCTTGTACAAATACTATCGGTTTGTAATTATCATTATAAAAGGTTTATAAAAAATTGTAAATAAAAAAGCAACTACAATTTTCAATAAGTCTAACCCACGTAGTATTTTAAATTACAATTAGGGCATTTTACTTTATGTAGTGTTTTTGGCACTTTTTGCGATTACAAGTGAATGTTTCATATTTATTTCAGGCTTCAAATAAAACCAAAAACTAATTTTTTTAATCAAAAATTAACTCTTGAAATTAAGTAATCTTTTTTATTTAGCCATTATTTGGCATTGCAATTAGGGAGCACAAATTGTCTTCCATCAAAGGAAAAACAACCAGGTTTTTTCTTTTAGGAAAAAGGAAACAAAGAAGTGCTTTGTTTTTCTACACATTTCTAAGGTTCTTATGCTAGAATGTCTAAAGGGAAAAACCCTATTTATTTTAATGGGAGGACTAATGACAACCAAAAAGACTGTCAAGAAGGTTTCTGTAAAGAAGCCGAAGACCAACTACAAAGCTGGTCAGTACGTTTACGCCTTCAAAGATGCCTACGGTTTAGGAAAGCCGCTTCTCGGTGGTAAGGGAGCTGGTTTAGCTGAGATGACTCACATCGGAATCAAGATTCCTGATGGATTCACTATCACTACCGAAGCTTGCACTCTTTACTACGATTCCGGTAAGAAGATTCCGACTAATCTTGCTAAGCAGATTAATGTTGCCCTGAAGGATCTTCAGGCCAGAAGCAAGAAGACTTTCGGAAAGGGACCTAATCCGTTACTTGTATCTGTCCGTTCCGGCGCCAGAGTCTCTATGCCTGGTATGATGGATACTATTCTTAACTTAGGTTTAAACGATGTGACTGTCGAAGCTCTTGCTAAGAGAACTAACAATGAACGTTTTGCTTATGATTGCTACAGACGTTTCATCTTAATGTTCACTAACATCGCCAAGGGTCTGCCTCGTGATGATATGGATGCTATGCTTGATGAAGTCAAGACTCGTCTTGGCTTGAAGAATGATAAGGATATTCCTGTCGATGAACTCAAGGGTTTAATCGTCAAGTATAAGGCTTATTACAAGCAGAAGTTCGGAGAAGATTTCCCTGTTGATCCTGAAATTCAGTTAATGACTGCTGTTAAGGCCATTTTCCATTCTTGGGATAACGAGAGAGCTAATCTCTACAGAAAGATGAACAACATCCCTTATTCTTGGGGAACTGCTGTCAACGTCCAGATGATGGCTTTTGGTAATATGAACGATCAGTCGGGAACCGGTGTTGGTTTCACTCGTCAGCCTACTGACGGTGCTAATCAGATCTTCGCCGAGTATTTAATCAATGCTCAGGGTGAGGATGTTGTCGCCGGTATCAGAACTCCTCTTCACATTGATGCCTTAAAGGCTCAGCAGCCTAAGATCTACAAGCAGCTTGTGGATTCCGCTGAGAAACTTGAGAATCATTATAAGGATATGCAGGATTTTGAGTTCACCGTTGAAGACGGTATCTTATACTTCCTCCAGACCCGTAATGGTAAGAGAACTGGTCCTGCCGCTTTAAAGATCGCTACTGATATGGTCAAGGAAGGACTCATCAATGAACAGGAAGCTGTTTTAAGAGTTGATCCTCGTTCACTTGATCAGCTTTTACATCCTACTTTCGTTGCCGCTGAACTTAAGAAGGCTGTTGTCATCGGACATGGTAATCCGGCTTCTCCGGGTGCCGCTGTCGGTGGAATCGTCTTCACTCCTGAACAGGCTCAGGCCAATTTAGCTAAGGATAAGAATGTTAAGCAGATTCTTGTCAGAGCTGAAACCTCTCCTGAAGATTTAGGTGGTATGGTCTCTGCTTCCGGCATCTTAACTGCCCGTGGCGGTATGACCTCTCACGCTGCTGTTGTTGCTCGTCAGATTGGTAAGACCTGCATCACTGGTTGCGGTGAAGCTGTCATCGATGAGAAGAACAAGACTATGACCTTAGGTGGCAAGGTCTATCACGAAGGTGATATCATTGCTATCAACGGTTCTACCGGTGAAGTCTATGGCAACGCTGTTGCTACTGAAGAACCGGCTATCTCTGGCAATTTCGAAAAGGTCCTCAAGTGGGCTGATAAGTATGCCAAGATGAATGTCTTTGCTAATGCTGATACTCCTGAAGAAGCCGCCAACGCCGTCAAGTTCGGTGCTAAGGGCATCGGTCTCTGCCGTACTGAGCATATGTTCAGAGGCAAGGATCGTCTCATCATGATGCAGGAAATGATTCTCTCCAATACTACTGAAGAGAGAGAAAAGTATCTTGCTCAGCTTGAAACTTATCAGGAAGATGATTTCTACAAGATGTATCTCGCTTTAGGTGGCGTCAACATCAATGTCAGACTTCTTGATCCGCCGCTTGATGAGTATCTTCCTAAGAAGGAAGAGGATATCGAAGATCTTGCCAAGAAGACTGGTAAGACTGTCGATGCCGTCAAGAATCGTATTGCTGAACTCCATATGACTAACCCGATGATGGGCTTACGTGGCTGCCGTCTTGATGTCGTCTATCCTGAAATCGGCAGAATGCAGGCTAAGGCTGTCATTAATGCTGCTTTAAGAGCCGAAGAGACTCTCAACAAGGGTGGCAAGAAGGTTCATATTCTTGCTTCCATCATGGTTCCGCAGGTTATCGGCGATAAGGAATTCAAGTTCGTCAAGGATTTGGTTTC
>Ga0172378_10003842_pt1 | contig 14125 bp, 14 predicted proteins | sample GrowelOW332metaG_FD_119755 | JGI IMG/M metagenome (GOLD analysis project Ga0172378, IMG submission 119755) | Groundwater microbial communities from an aquifer near a municipal landfill in Southern Ontario, Canada - Pumphouse #3_1 metaG | ecosystem: Environmental > Aquatic > Deep subsurface >... | reverse complement strand
TGTAGAAACCATAAATTCCAGACACTGCCCCACAATCCGTTATCTTTTGTCTGGAACATCTCACTTGTTCCATTACGATAGCACAACGTATCGTGGGAACGCAAGATTTTCTTTCAAGCTCTTATCCAAGGTATTACAAAGGTTGGTCTTAAATAACTTTTTCACATAGCGATTACATTACATTGAATTTACAGTTACAGGGTCTTGTTGGATATCACTAGAAGATTACAGGCTTCCTTACACCGAGTATCCCAGTACCCCCTTGAGATACCCAATGGCGTACAGACGGCCAAGGAGGTCATAGCCTTGGTTGCGGACCTGTTCGCCTGCCATGGTAGGGACGTGGTCCACCCGAATGGGGACGTCGAGATGGTTCTGCTGGTACAGGTCGACCAAATGGCACATGTCAAGCATTCCATTGTCATGGAATGTTTCCTGGAAATGGTGTTTATCGCCACGTACATTGCGGAAATGGATGAAAAAGATCTTGTCCCGCAAACGGGGGATCAAGATATCCAGATTCTCCCCCATCATGGCAAAGGTAGCCTGACAAAACGTAATGCCAAGATTCTCGCTCTCCACGATATGATATACAGCCCGCTCAATATTCTTGGCAGAAACCAAAATTCGGGAAACGTTTCCGAGTTTCGCCAATGGAGGATCATCCGGATGCAACGCAAGCCGGATCCCATGCCGCTCCGCCTCAGGAATGACGGCACGGATGAAATAGGTGTAGTTGTCCCAAAGCTGTTCTTCACTGATCTGATAACGGCTGGGTTCGTACTTCCGCTCATCAAACTCCGTCACCAACGCTCCTCCTCGGTCAGGGATGATCCCGGTACGCGTCCACCCGACATACGCCATGAAATTGAAACAAAGGACAGGGATACCAAACCGTTCCATCAATGGGAACATTTTGAGCACCTTCTCGATGGAGGCGTCCCGAAGCGCATCACCCGTCTTGATGTGGTCATGGAGACTATTGGGAAGCGGCTCGATTACCACAGGCGTAATATCACAGGAACGGAACCGTTGGTATACCGTCTCCCAGTGTGAAGAGTTCGTAATGTCGAATGCGGCATCCTCGGGCAGTCTGATCACTCCGTGGGTCACCCCACATTGGACTGCGTAATCCCAGGACAGGTCATGTTCAGAACGAAAGTAATCAGTAAGAATCATCCCTTCCCTCCCCGATCAGAAGAAATTCAATGAACCGCTGCCCATCTGAGGACCGAACTTCCGGTATTCACGAGGCGTCATCCCGACAAGGCGTTTGAATGTCCGATTGAAATTGGTCAGCGAATTGAATCCGTTGGTGATGGAAATCGTCAGGACTTTCTCGTTGGTGGAAAGGAGCATCACTTTCGAGGCTTCGATACGGCGGGAGACGACGTAATCCCAGATGGTATACCCATTAAGGGCCTTGAAGACTTCGGAAAGACAGGAAGGACTGGTATTCGCCGCCTTGCATATCTCTTCCAACGTGATCGCCTCGGTAAAGTGTTCATCAATGTAGCGGAGCACATTCACCACCATGACACGCTTTTCCCGTTGGAAATTCACATCTTCCGGCAGGTATCCCTCTTTCTCATGGATGCGCCCCAGCAACAACAGAAGCGTCATCAACCGGAGTTTGACCACCTGGTCATAGCCATCCTGTTTCGTTTGGAATTCCGCGACGATATCCTCGATCTCCCGACGTACACTCCCCACCAGAGTGTCATCCTCGGTAACTTTGTGGATGAAGTCAGTGGAAGAACCGATGAACAGCTGGTACAGATTGAACATGTTCCCAATGTCACTATGGGGTGACCAGAGGAAATCAGGAGTGAACTGGATGCCAGTGCACACGCATTGCTCTCGGCCTTCCATGTCAATGATGCTGTGCTGCTCATTGCTCCGGATGATGAAGATGTCTTTGGGGTTGATCGCGTACTTCTTCCCACCAATGATGTACGTTCCATTGCAATCACTTCCGAACAGATCGATCTCAATGGGAAGGTGCATGTGGCTGAGCACCCCCCGGTGTCGCGTCTCCAACCGATTGTAGTACAACACCACCCGATAATGGTCCTTTGGCTGGGTGGGCAGTTCCATCTCGGAGAACGTATACGTATCCAGACGATTCATGCGTTCAATAGGCATAAGACGCTCTTGCTACTCCACAAAGTGCTTTTGGTATGGATACGGTCCCGCGCATTTCCTTCAATCTTCCTTCCGCGTCCAGGGGAAAGTACGTCACCGTTGAGGATCGTTCATTCATCGAAAACAGATATCCGTCGGCTACCAGTATATCCCGCGGGGAATCACCTCCACAAGAAATTTCCTGCAAAGGTTCCAATTCATCGCCATGGATGCGGAACATCGATATGGTGTTGGCCCCCCGGACCGACACATAGAGATTGTTCCGGTCCTTCTTGATGGCGGCGGCACGGGATCCCTTTTCAAAGGGAAGCGGCAACGAAGAGCGAGGGGAAAGGAGTCCGTCCAGGTACGAGAAGAGAGTCAACGTACAGGACAGTTCGTTCACACAGGCCACGGTATGGTCGTCGATGACGCATAGATGTCGTGGACCGGCGCCCGGTTCCCCATGGCACACGGAAACGACATTCAGTGACGGGGTGTATGTGGTGATCGTATCCAAGCCCAGATCGGTGCACAACAGGAAACGCCCGTCCGGTGCCAGGGTGACCATATGGCAATGCGGTCCGTCCTGCCGCACCGGATCGACTCCTTTCCCATGGTGCACATCGATCATTCCCGATGAGGATGCCACCGAACCGGAGAGATAGTTGGCGACGTACCAGACGCCGGACAGCTCACACAGATGACACCCACAGATCCCTTTGGTGGATTGGACGGCGGAGATCTGCGACAAGGAACCATCGTTCGCCACGTGATACGTCACCACCCCGCTTTCCTGTCCTTCATGGAAAGGATGTCTCAGGACCGCCCTCAGGCGGTCACCAGAAGAGAACAGGTACATCGGCATCGGGCACGGTGTGAAGTCGTGGACTCCCAGCTGGGTTCCATCGAACCGGAGCTGGTAAATCCCCCCGTCTTCCGCACACGACGCAACGTACAACCAGGAATTCATAGGCTCATGCCACCATCAACACTGATGGTCGCTCCCGTCATGTACGCGCCTTCCTCACTGGCAAGCAGCAAGCAAATCCCATTCATCTCGTCGGCCCGCCCCATCCTGCCAAGAGGGATTCCCTTCAACACCTGGACAAGATACGCCTTGTCCTCGATGGCTTTGGCGTTCCGCGGGGTCGCCATCGCGCCAGGCAACACATTGTTAACCGTAACGCCATCCGGACCAAACTGTTTGGCCAGATTCTTCACCAGATTGTCCAACCCGGCTTTGGAAGCGGCGTAGATCGCCATATCCCGGTGCGGGACGAACTGCTGGACACTCCCGACCGTAATGATTCTTCCCCAGTGCTGCCGCTGCATGAACGGGGCATATCTTTGGATCAGCAACAACGAAGAGAGCAGGTTGACCCGCATTTGCGTCTCAAACTCTTCCTTGGTGATGTCACACCAATGGGCGCGATACTGGACGGACGCGTTGAGGACCAAGATATCGACGTCTTTGGTGACGCCGTACATTTTCTCGGCACATCCATCCTCGGAGAGATCGGCCCACACGCTCTTCACCCCCGACCCGATTTCCTCTGCGACACGTTCCGTCTTTTCCTGGTGAGACCCATGAATCCAGACTTCCGCACCCTTTTTGGCGAACATTGTGGCGATCTCCCGACCCAACCCCTGAGTGGAACCGGTCACCAGTACTTTCTTGCCCTGTACTTCAAACATGTTCTTCTCCTTACAGTGCTGATTGGGTATCATGAGGATCACCTTCACGTGCCAACCGGTATTCTTCCGACCAGTCGAGCGAGCGGTATTGTTCTCCACGCGAATCTGTTTTGATGAAGTCCATCAAGAGATCGAGCATCGGTTCCGTCCAGGTGTTCTTGTCAATCTGGGCGGTCGTGAACCGGTTCTGGCTGATCATCTCAAACCCAAAGAGATCCTTCACTTGGGTTTTCGCACCCCCGTCCACCACCTCCACCACCAAGGTTGGAGGAATGAACAGCACTCCGCCACTGCATCCATAGACGACATCCCCGGGAAGGCAGAGCGCCACTTCCCGTCCACTCCCGATTCTCGCGGGAGTGTTGAACCCCGTCATGACGAAATCCCTGATGGGCGTGGGATCGATCCCACGATAATAGATTTGGATATCCTGGACTTTGTGCATCTGCTCGATATCACGGATTCCTCCCCAGATCACCGCGCCACCCGTTTTTGTTTTCTGTTTGATGGCTGTGGTCAGGTTCCCCCCGACAAAGGTCCCTTTGAATATCTTGTCATACATATCAACGACGATGACATCCCGATCCGTCAGAGAATCAAGCACCCATTGGTTGGGAGTACCAGTAAACCCGTTTTTCTTGGCCATCCCCATCATGCTGTCAAAATAATCCGGCCGGGACGGTGCGTAGACCGCTGTCACCGCTCTCCCCACCAGTTTCTTGTTGACGCTTCCGTCAATATTGAATTCCGGATGTAACGACTTCATTGCAACAAACTGACTCTCATACCCTTTGACGAAAATAGGTTTCCACACTTCCTCTAGCGTCATGTTGTACAACGCATCCAGATAGCGGTCAGCTACCTTTGGCCGTCCATCTGCAAAACGTTCCCCTTTCCACGCCGAAGTGATCGCCAGAATCGCTTCCCTGTTGTGAAACATGTTGTATGTGTCCATCTTTCAACTCCAAATACGATCGTTTGAAAATTCCGTGTTCCAGGATGAGGTGTCTTCCCACATCCCCGGGATATCCTTATTGATGTGCTGTTTCAGCAGGTCCTCATTCAATGACTCGATCCCCAAGCCCGGTGAGTCCGGGACGGTGATGAATCCATCCTTGATGAACGGCTTGGGCAATCCACGCACCATATCGCTCCACCAAGGGATCCGTACCGAGTGGTACTCGACGGCAAGCACAAACTGCATTGCCGCGGCGGCGTGCACCGCCGCCATGCAGGCGATCGGACTTTCCGCCATGTGGATGGCTACAGCGACATTGTTTTCCGCAGCGATATCGCCAATTTTCTTCAGTTCCATCGCCCCTCCACAGGTCAGCACATCCGGATGGATCACCGACACCCCGTGGGATGTGATCAACTTCTCAAAATCCTCTTTCCGATAGATGTCCTCACCGGTGCAAAGCGGGACGGTGGTACTATTCCGAAGCCGGACGTACTCGTCAGTATCCATCCAAGGCACCAAATCCTCCGCCCACGCAAGATTGTATTTTTCCATCCGTTTCAGGAACCGGATCGTTGATTCCGGACACACATGCCCGAAGTGATCGATGGCGATGGGAACCTCGTATCCCACCACATCCCGCACTTCCTTGACATACTCCTCCAGCACATCCAAACCTTTTTCGGTGATCTGGATCCCCGTCATGGCGTGCGGGGTCGTCACGATCTGGTAGCTAGCCTGACGTTTCACCATGTCAGCGGTCACCGACCCATCCTGGACATTCAGGATGTGCCCTGCGTAGCGCTTCATGTCATCGATGAATCCAAGAGGAGCGGAAATGCACCCCGGTTCATCGATCAACAATCCGATGCCCAAATCCATCTTCAGGAATGTGAAGCCCATGTCCATCCGGCGCTTCAATTCCAACCCCATGTCATGGCCACTGTGTTTTCCATCCACATCAGTGTCACAGTAGACCCTGACCTTGTCACGGTATTTCCCTCCCAGCAACTGGTATACAGGCACACCCCAGGCTTTGCCGCACAGATCCCAAAGGGCGATCTCCACACCAGAGACGCCACCCCCTTGGCGCGAGGGGCCTCCAAACTGCTTGATCTTCTGGAAAATACGGCTGACATCACAGGGGTTCTCCCCAAGGATCCGGGATTTCAGCAGCAACGCATAGGTCTTGCTGGAAGCGTCCCGGACTTCACCGTACCCTTCCAGCCCTTGGTTGGTCATCAGTTTCAGAATCGTGCAGCGTTTCGGCGCCCCATCGATGTCAACGAAACGCATGTCGGTGATTCGCAAAGAACGAGGATCAATTTTCATGGTATCTCCTTATACTGTCCCATAAACAAGTTTCGGTACAAATGTCGCCAAACCAGGAATGTATGTGATCATCAGCAGCACGATCAGGCAGACCCCGACAAAAGGCATCAACTCTTTGTAGAGTTCTTGGGTCCTGATTCGCAGGATGCCAGCAGTCTGGAAGATGTAGTTACCAAACGGCGGCGTGATCGCACCGATGGCGCTGTTCAGACACATCACGATACCAAAATGGATCATGTTGATACCCATCTCTTGGGCGATTGGAGCCAACAAGGGGGCGATGATGATCATGCACGGAAGCGCGTCCATGAACATCCCCATCACCAACAACAACAAATTGGCCAGAACCAGGAAGGTGTACTTGTTATGGGAGGCTCCTAAAATTGCCTCGGTCATCATGTGAGGCAACCGTTCCCAACTCAGGTAGTAACTGAACACTTTCGCCGCACACATAATCAACATGACCGTTGCCGTGGAAAGCGCAGCATCCAGCATGATTTTGGGCAGTCGTTTGAATTTCAGTTTCTTATAGACAAACTTTCCCACGATCAACGAGTACACTGCCATCAAGGCGCCACCTTCCGTTGCGGTGAACACGCCGAACCGAAGCCCCATGATCAACACAAGCGGGAGAAACAACGCCCACAGGGAATGAGCCGTCATCTTCAAGATTGTTTTTCCAGGAAGCATGTGCTCCCGAACCGCCTTGTATCCCCGCTTTTTTGAAATGAAGTGACAGAGGATCAACATGCCGATACACATCAAGAAGCCCGGCACATACCCGGCGACCAGGATCTTCCCCACGGGGACTTCCACGATACACGCATACACGACCAGCCCCACCCCAGGGGGTATGATGGGCGTTATGCATCCTGATGCTGCCGTAACAGCCCCGGAAAACCCCCGATCATATCCATGCTTTTCCATTTCAGGAACCAGTACTTTGCATTCCATTGCGATATCCGCGGCACCTGAACCGGAAATCCCGCCCATGAAAGTGGAAAGAAGCACGTTGGCGTAGGCCAGTCCACCGTTCAGGTGTCCGACAAGCGCGTCAGCCAGGTCAAGCAACTTTTCCGTAATGCCGGATTCATTCATGATGGAGCCGGCCACGATGAAGAACGGAATCGCCATCAACGAAACGGATTCCGTATTCGCCACCAATTTCTGGACGATAATCTTTGCGGAAAGAAACGGGTCAGCCAGAAAATACGGGATACACCCGATGATCAAGGCGAACGCAACCGGTACACCCAAGGCGAACAAGACCGCCAACAGGATAATGGGTAAAAATGTCATTCGGCACCCCCTTCTTGGGTAAGATTCGCATCACTGAATCTTGCGTTGAATTTGTCTGGGAATTTTGCGGATTGCACCAAATAGATGATGGAGTAGATCGTCATGCTTGCGAATCCCACCACAGCAGACGAATCGATGTATTTATAGGAAAGACGTGAATAAGGCATCACCTTGGCAGCGTTTTGGGTGAGCAAAAAACTGTGATAGCACAGAAACCCACAGGTCGCGCCGATCAACGCGATGACACCGATGCGAAAAGCAAACTTCCCTTTTTCCGGCAACCGGACAATGAGGAAATCCATCCCATAGTGGAGATTTCGCTTAAACGCAGCAGCACTTCCCACAAAGGTAGCCCAAGCAAGCAGGCACACCTCAACCTCATCCGCCCAGCTGATCGCATCATGGAACACATACCGGGCAACCACATTGCTGAAGCAGATGACCAGCATGACAGAAATGCTTGTTGCGGAAATGATCTCCTCGAGATTTTTTATCACCCACAAGGGAGTAATTTTGATTTTCATGAAAAGACTCCTCACAGAGGAAATGGATATCGGAACACCTCTATCCTGAGAATGGTTGGTGCCAGCATGCTGGCACCAATACGATGGTACCGTACCGGTTACTCAGCCATAGCAGCTTTAACCCTGTCGATCAAACCTTCGCTCAGTTCAGGAAAGTCCTTGACCGCGTCCGTGGCGGCTTGGCGCATCACCGCCTTGTCCGCTTCAGAAGGAGTCACGAACTTGACGCCGGCAGCCTGAAGTTTTTCCTTGTACTCCTGCATGTTGTCTTCGTTCAGTTTGGTGAAATACTCTCCACCAGCCTCGAACTCATCAACAAACACCTTCTGGTCTTCCGGTGACATCTTGTTGAACAACGCGGCACTCAGACCCCACACACACGGAGCATACGTATGGTCGGAAAGGTACACATACTTCGCGACTTCCTGAAGGGAGTTGGTGTAGATGGTGTTGAGCGGGAACTCGCACGCATCCAACATTCCCTGCTGCATCCCGGTATAAACCTCGGACATCGTCATGTTGACCGTACTGGCTCCCAGTCTCTTGAAGAATGCGACATACGGAGGAAGCGGAACGCGGATCATGATCCCTTTCAGGTCGGCAACGGAATTGATCGGTTTGGTGGAAAGAACTTCACGAGGAGCGCAACACCAGTTCATGGCGACCACTTTGATGCCAGAGTTCTTTTCCAGTTCATCCTGCATCTGCTTGAACAGATCTGAACGATTGAACCGTTGCACAGAGGCAGAATCAGGATACAGATACATCAGGTTCAGGGCTGTCATGTCCGGGCTGCCGTACGGAGCCCAGGCATCACCAGAGGTACCATCAATAATATTGGAACCGAGAGAAATCCCTTCGATGGTATCGGTGAAAGTCCCAAGTTCTCCATTGTAATAGACTTCGAACTTCACTCTTCCCTGTGTTTTCTCCTCAATACCCTTTACCACCTGCTGAATGGCAAGGGCTTTGTTGTCCGTAGCCGCTTCCGGCATCGAAACACGGAACAACAACGGCGCAGACGATGCCGCAGGAGCAGTACGTTCTGACGAACCATTCGCGAATACCGCAGTGAGAGCGAGAACGGCGACGAAAAGAACCACAACAAACTTTTTCATTTTTTCCTCCTTTAAGAAAAAACAAAAAGAATTTCAAACAGGGGATACCCCTGTAGCACACACGTCAGGACAATTCCTTTTCGTGGATTATCACACCATCGTCACGAAGCAAGTCCTGTAACTGGGAAACATCAATTGTGGTCAGGTCGTCCGCAAGGGCGAACGCAGTCCCCGCAGCCTGCCCTGTCGCGACAGCCGGCGGAATGACACGGGTGATATCCCACATTGAATCCGTAACGGAAATACACCTCCCCGTGACCGCAAGATTGGATACAGACGAAGCATAAAGGCAATCAAAAGGAATTTCAAACACCGGGCCGGCCTTACGCCAGTCGCTGATCAGACCCACACTATTTTCCACCGCCATATGGCTGTTTTTTTCTGAGAATACACCATCCCCGATCAAGCAACGAGTCATCCGCACCTGGGGAATCGTGGCGATGGTCGCAAGACTGTGTTGCGGGGACACCTCCCCGTGTGCAAGAAAATGGGAAAGGCTCTTGGCATGGGATGCAATCATCATGTCAGACAACTCCCTGGCATCAAGGCCTTGGAATCTCGTCGTTCCTACACTCAACGGAGCCTCGGCGAACGCATTGGTATTCGGGATGTCGGAAGCACCAAGCATCCTTCGTACCGTCTTCCCCTGTGTTGTTTCATAGTACCAGGCGGCAAGCGGATTCTTTTTTTCATACGTCCGCGTCCGCATACCGGCGAACACACATACATCCGCATCACCCGTCGCATCGACAACAGCTTTGGTTTGGACAAACTGACGGCCACTCTTGTTCTCAAGATACAGGCCAACAATCCGTTTATCTTCCTTCTCGACACCCACCACAAGCGTCCCATAAAGAACGGTACAACCAGCTTTTAGGAGTTCCTGCTCCATCTCAATGGCAAACACTTGGGCATTGTATCCCACTTCGAATCGTTGCCCCCCATGCGCCTGCATGGGAGAGAAAAGCCATGTATCAGGATATTTGTCCTCATATCCATTTTTTATGGCGAGATGGAGCAATTCATCATTCAAACCATAACAAACCTGCCGTCCCGCGCCGTCACACAAAGGAAGATAGATGGTGATGAGTCCGAGCGTTGCAAGACCACCGACGGCATACATCCGTTCCACCAACAATACGTTCTTGTGATGGCGAGACGCAGCCAACGCTGCAGCGACCCCACCCATCCCCGCGCCTACGACCACCAAGTCATAGGATCCCATTACAGGAATGGCCCTCGATGCTTCCATCACAAAAGGTGTCTTCATTGCAGAATTCTCTTCCCTCATCATGTTTGATTATGGGATCTGAATTTTGAGAAATCTTACCTTATTCTCTTCAATACCAGCACTATATTCCAAGATTTTATAGAGTATTTCCACCAGAAACCTTTCATCTCAGGCAAGATAATCTTCTCTGAGGAGCAGGGGTCCACCTCTCTCGCACCAGGCAAACTTTTCTTGCAGAGAGGCAGATATATGCCGAATGTTCCATTTTTTCATTTCAAGGATGTGAGATGTATTTCGCCATTATTCCATGGCTCGTTCTGTTACCGGATTTTCCCATTGTGAGTTCCACTTTCACCCAACAGGCCTTTTCTCCAGAGAAAGCAAACTCATTTCTTCATCATTTCACGGTGTATTGTAGTGGCTTCAGCCACCCCTTTGCTTTGTTCTCTTTATTTGTCAAACGTTCCACCCCGGTACCGTTTCTCAATGTTGTGGCCAAATTGGAGATCCTTTTCCGTGAGATCACAGAGGGGATGGATTCCTGAATGCACGCCTTCCCGTCTCAGAAGGAAGTTGCAATCGGGTCGGAGCAGGTCGTTGGTCATCAAAGAGGTGGTATGGGAAGTGAGGAATACCTGGCAAGACTAAGGTAAAGAGGCGTTTGCTGAGCTGATAGGTGTGCCAGAATGGCGTCTTTTCCCCTTCTCCTATAAAGGAGAACCAATCAGCTTTCCTTTGCTCTATTCCCTTGAACCAGTTGCTCACCAATTTGGGAAACCATTTGTTGAACGCAAAAGAGCAAATGCCCTTTCTTCATGGTATCGGCTGTTTGTGTTAACAATACCTCTTCGTTATCCGGCTCCAGGTCCATCAACACATAATTCTCAAGAATCTCTTTTGAAAGACGAACCAAAAGCCGTCTCTTGCAGAAAAACGCCTTTGATTGATGAATCAAATACGTGCTTTCATTTTTCATAAGGAACTGAAACGCATAATGATTCTCATAGCAGGGATTCTGTACCATATGTATCGTTGCCTCATGCACATCTCTCAAATGTGTGAGGATTATTTCCCTTGCCGTATCCCACGCTTGTTTTCTTCCGTACATCCAAGGAATCAAAGCCCCGATCAAAGCGCCAATGACAGCACTCAAGAAGGCAATAAGATTTGCGGAAACAGCCGGACCAGTCATTATTGTTTCTTTAATGCCTCATTGATGTATTGAGTGATTTGCTTTGCATAAAAACCATCAATATGTTCGAACTTCAGCTTTGAAATCTGTGGGCCAAATCCTTTCCGCACGGCACCACCAAAAGCTTCTTCGAGAAAAGAAGGAGAATACATCTTCGTTTCAGCGAAATCAACCGTCCCTTTTTCATCAGGGCCGAGTCTTTTCAGCCACGGCAGCAGGACATCATCACGGAATTCTTCCCCGGAATTTGGACCCAATGATTTAAACCGTGGACCTTGATAGAGATATTTTCTCATTTCCTCTTCAGCTATTTTCAACACATTATTCTCCATCTTGATTGCCCCTTGTAATATAAGAGGTCGGTATCGAAAAATCAATGAGTGACCCTTCAAGGGAGGTCCGCCGCTGGGGGTATGCTGTTTCAAGAGAACCTCCCGTTTCACTCAAACCTGCCATATACAAACCCTTTCCACTCAAGATAAGCATCATTCCGCCAACATTTCTCAAGTTTTGAATTGCTACTTTCAACCCTAAACCACGTCCTTGTTCCGCCCCTTCTCGTACACCTGTTCTGCCGTTTGCAGCTTCTTTAATGATATTCGAATCATCAAGAAGAAACTTCTCTTTGAAGCGTAATTGTATACTGCCCCGAAACCCCATGCCTTTGTCACAAACACAAAAATGATACATGTCTGAATGCGGATATCTTCCATACCCAAGATACCACTTCTGAAAAGGAGAATCCTCGTTATAGGCATGTTCACGGCAATTGAAAAGCGTTTCCGATATCGCCGTGGCGATACGTGCATTTTCCTGCTCATTTCGTTCCGCAAGGCATTTGGGAATAATCTCCTCAGAAAGGAGTTTCGGAATATCTTCATCTTTACTTTTATCGAATGAGGTAATATGCCAGCAATCCAAATCCTTATAATGGGTATGACAATTCAGGTGGTATTCCCGAATCTCCAAATAGCAAAACACTGCCTTTATTTTTTCCAAACGAGGACTTCGAAAAAGAGGTTTCATATGATAACGGAGAATGTAGGCGTCAGAGAATGCTTTCAGAGACAATCCAGCCTGTAAGGTAATACGTTGTACATTACGGAAATCAAGTTGAATCGTCGAATTTTCCATCGCTTTTTGCAGTGCAAAGTTTAGCTCAAAGGCTTTGTCATCATCCATAATATCAAGGTCTTGGGGTAAAACGATTTCTTCTGAAATCAGTCTCTTCTTTTGCTGATCATCTGGGTGATATTTTCTCCAAAGCCTTCGTCGTGACCGCTTCCGCGCCTCCTGTACGATGCGTTCAATTCTTTTCCTGTTTTTCTTATCGAGAAAAGCTTGCCTTTCCATCAATCCGTATCCTTTCTCTAAAGAGACATTTCATGATTATCAAGTATTGATATTACCATGTTTTTCGTCTAATCGTATCGATAATTCCGTATCATCTGCCGTTCGGAGTACTGGATTGTGTCCGTTTTCTTCCCTTTTCTTAAACAAGGCAAGCCCAAACTTCTGCCTGAAATGGGATACGGCACTGTTTGCCAAACTCAAATACCAACAGGAAGAAACAGGAAAACAGTTGTTTCATCAACCAAGTGGGAACAGCCAAAAATTGACTTCTGAACTGAAGTCCGAGGGAGAGAGAAGGCTGAAGATCATCTCACGGCATGTCACCCTGAAACTCATCGACACGCATTGGATCACCCATCCTTCCTGAGCTTTGTAAAACAGAATACACATCCCATCCCTTCCCTTCCCATGGAAAGCAATGCAATCGTTTTTGATTTATTGACCCTGGTTGACGGCATATGGGACGTGTTACAATACAGAAGATGAGCACAATGTTTTTCTTTCATGAACGGAAAATGCACAAACGAAACAGCAAGGGAAACGGATTATCGAACCTCTCCCTTATCCCTGAACAACGAGAAAGAATTGTACGTTCTCTGAACGACGCTTTCCAATCAGTAGGAAATGCGTTTGCAAAAGCAGGACAACATATTGAGCAAGCCGAACAATAGTTTGGAAAGAGGAGAAGCATCACCACATCAAGTATGACCTCGTTAGGGGGCTTGGTTCACTCCTCTTCCAACAGCCACTTCCACACCGGCAGCACTTCTATATGGATGTCTCCGATGACCAAGTCCCGTTCCTCTTCGTAGGTCAGGAGTACAAGCCGTTTCAGGTCTCCCAGGGATTTTGCCAATGCCACGAGATTGCGGATTTCCCGGTCATCTGTTGATCCACCAAGCGTATACATAACTCCAATGGCCTTATGCTCGTTGGGAAGATAGAAATCCACATCAATCCCAGTCTTCTCCGACTTGAAGAAAAACAGGTCATGCGGGTATCGTCTGGACAAGGCAACAGCCACCAGATTCTCCAACAACAACGGATCCTTCTGAACCAGGAACAATGAGAGCAGGCCATTGTCGGAAAAATACCATTTGGCTCCTCCATCCGGTGAGACATAATTCCGGAGCGGGAAAAGAAGATACGAATCTTCCGCATAGCCGGTGTATTCGATCAAAGAATCCTTGCTGACTTCCACCCCGATCTCCCCAAGGAGATGATGGAGACGGGAAAACGAGACCACATCCTTCACCGACTCCGCACGTTTTTTCATCATCAGCTCCAACGCCTTTG
>Ga0172378_10003841_pt1 | contig 14127 bp, 16 predicted proteins | sample GrowelOW332metaG_FD_119755 | JGI IMG/M metagenome (GOLD analysis project Ga0172378, IMG submission 119755) | Groundwater microbial communities from an aquifer near a municipal landfill in Southern Ontario, Canada - Pumphouse #3_1 metaG | ecosystem: Environmental > Aquatic > Deep subsurface >... | reverse complement strand
TTCGAATGAAAAAAGGCGCTATAGCAAAACTCTTATATGAATATGAAAAGAGAGAACAGACTATTTCAGTTCAACCTTTTCATCTTATGAAAAAAAAGTACGAACACTTTTCATTACTTTTTAATTTGATTGAAATTTGTGCGAATGGAGTAACATCTATAATCCCCTCAAGAAAACTAGGACTTTTTGGACCTGTGATATTGATTGATAAATCCACTTACAATCTTGTCCAGGGTCATCGCGGCGTGAGCGACAAAGTTGTTGAAGATTTGTCGCTAGGTATAGTACTTAGGAAAAGAAATATTCCCTTTTCCCTCCTTCTAGGAAGTCGCGAGGATTTTACATTTAGGATGTACAGTGCCGGATTTAAATCACTGTGGCAAGGATGGGTGAAAAATTTTGCGACGGGGGCCACTAATACCTCGTTATTTCTCGTTGTTCTTATCGTAATATGGTCAGGTGCGGGATTGAGTTCTATCATTCATCTTTCTCAAGCTTTTGCTCAATCAAATTGGATATATGGTAGCATCTTTTCAGTTATTTTTTTAACCTATGGAGTACTAATGTATTTACAAGGAAGAAAAGTCGGAAACTATCCCTGGTGGATCATATTTCTCCATCCTATTTATACGTTAATTTTCTTTCTTATTTTCTTTGTCTCTTTATACAAGAAAATTTTTTATAGAAAAGTAACTTGGAAAGATAGAAAGATTAGAGGTGACAAATAATATGCCCCTTATTGAACTTGAAGGATACACTTTGTTATTTTGGATCATTGTCGCATGTTTTTTCTTTCAACTAGGCGGAGCGATGATTGGACTTGCGATTCCAGATTCGTGGTATTCCAAAGATATTAAGATTTTCCGAATGAAAAAATTTGAGAAAAATGGCAGTTTCTACGAGAAAGTTTTTCACATCAAAGCGTGGAAAAAATACTTACCAGATGGCGGAGTATATAAAAAGAGACACCTGACTGACTTTACCACAAAAAATCTATCAAAGTACGTTGTTGAATCCAAAAGGGCCGAACTTTCCCATATACTTGGATTTGTTCCATTTATTTTATTTCCAATTTTTACACCATGGTATGTATGGATAATCATATTTTTTTACGCTATCTTAGTTAATTTTCCTTGTTACATTGCGCAAAGATACAACCGTCCGAGAGTTGAAAAACTATTGGAAAAAATAGAAAAAAGACAAAAAAGATAATCCCCTTATCAAGTCCGAGATCATCGTAACTTGAAAGAGGATTGTGATTTTTTTAGTTATTGAAATACAGATGAATTTAATTCAGTTTTTAAACTTTATAATCTTTTGAGCTTTCTGCGATTTATCCAAGGTTTAAAGAGATTTTTTAGCTATGCGATATGTCCTAAAACCTCCATCGAGATTAATGGCATCGTATCCAAGCTGCGTCAATATTCTGCAAGCTAGGTAGCCTCTTTGTCCGACTTGGCAATACACGTATATTTGTTTATCCTTAGGAATTAAATTGAGTTGTTTTCTGATTTTACCAAGTGGAATATTTATCATTCCCTCGATGTATCCATCGGAAAGTTCAAATTCATTTCGCACATCGATGAGAAAACCACCTTGTTTAACTAACTCATCTATCTCATTCCATTGACATGTTTTTACTAAATTGGTGAGCATGTTTGTCGCATCGTAACCAGCCATGTTGACTGGGTCTTTTGCAGAAGAATACGGCGGAGCGTAACAAAGTTCTAAATCCGGAAGGTCGAAAATGGAGAGTTTTCCTTTTATAGCAGTAGCTATAACATCGATTCTCTTATCGACCCCATCAAATCCGACTCCTTGTGCCCCGTATATTTTGCCTTCGGGAGAAAAGATTAACTTTAGGGCAATTGGAAAGGCCCCTGGATAATACCCAGCGTGTGAACCGGGATGAATGTGAAGAACTTTGTAAGGAATGTTCAGCGATTTTAAAGTCTTTTCATTCTTTCCAGTACAGGCGACTGTTAAGTCGAATACTTTCGCGACACTGCTGCCAAGGGTTCCATTATATTTTATTTTTAAACCGCAAATGTTGTCAGCGACAAGATGTCCCTGTCTATTTGCTGGCCAAGCGAGAGCAACGGAAGTTTCCTGACCGGTAATGTAATCTTTAACACAAACGGCATCTCCCAAGGCATAGATGAATTTATCACTAGTCTGCATATAGTCGTTGACTTTGATATATCCACGTTTGTTTGTTTCTATGTTTGAATCCTGAATAAATTTTGTCTCAGGTCTTATTCCAATCGACAAAATAACGATGTCTGTTTCAATTTTTCTTCCGCTGGAAAGAACGACAGAATGGCCTTTGTTATCAAATTTTTTAACACCATCTTTTAGAATTAAATCAACTTTCTTTTGGATGATGTGTTCGTGCAAGATAGCAGCCATTTCAAAATCAATAGGGGCCATAACCTGATCGAGCATTTCCACTAGAGTTACTTTTACGCCTAATTTTGTAAGGTTTTCCATCATTTCTAATCCGATGAATCCCCCACCTATGATAGTTGCTTTTTTGGCTTTGTGCTGAGCGATATATGATTTAATTACATCCGTGTCAGGAACGCTGCGCAACGTGAAAAGGTTGTCACAATTTTCGATGCCTTCGATCGGTGGCTTAATAGGTGATGCTCCGGGCGAGAGGACGAGAAAATCGTATGTCTCCTCGTAAGTTTCACCAGTTTTAACATTGCGAATTATAATTTTCTTCGCTTCTTTCTCGATTTTTATCACCTCTGAGAAAACGCGAACATCTATGTTGAATTTTGCTTTCATATCCTCGACAGTTTGAACGAGCAAATTATTTCTTTCGGCAATGGTATTGCCGATGTAATAAGGCAATCCGCAGTTGGCATATGATATGTACTCTCCTTTTTCAAAGATGATGATTTCTGCATTTTCATCTAAGCGGCGCAGTCTCGCGGCTGTAGAGGCACCTCCGGCAACTCCTCCAACAATAAGAATCTTTTTTTTCATAATTTCCCCTTTTACTTGTAAAAACTCGTGTTTGAATATACATTAATAATTCTAATCTCTTAAGTATATTAGCATATTCTTATATACTAAGAAGGTTTTTTCGATTAGTCAAGAGGATTGATAAAATGAATGATAAACTTATAAATAAAGCTGAAGATGTTTCTAAAATTTTGAGAGTTATATCTAATGAAAATCGACTGTTAATAGTGTGCTTTTTAATCGATGAGGAAAAAACTGTTACTGATATAAATCACAAGTTGCCAAACCTAAGCCAATCAGCTGTATCTCAGCATTTGAGCATTCTTAAAGCGAGTGGAATAGTTGCCAGCAAAAAGCGTGGAATGAATATTTTCTATTCAATCAAAGACGAGAGAATTAGTTTTCTGATTCAATTTTTAAGAGAAAAATTTTGTGAGTGAGGCACGGACAATCTCAATTGTTTTATCCAAAGAGATTGCTTTGCTTAATATTGTTCAAAAAATTTTTTTAATGTGCTAAAATCAATAAATATAAAGGAAAGAGAACGAAACTGATAAATGAATAACTATCTCTACTTTGTAGCCCTGTACATAATATTTTTTTCTATTTGGTACGCTGATTATAGAAATAAGAAATGTATGGTTAAAATTATCGCATCTCGGAAACGGAGAGAAAAAAAGGAGGAAAATCCCATGATTGACGTTATCCTTAAATATATGAATACAAATGTATTAGTGAAAACAGTGGAGAGCACTTACATAGGGAAGTTGGTTCGCAGCGAAGAAAATTGGATTGTTCTTTTTGAAGGTGAGAAAAAAGGCGAAAACGCCATAAATATAGACTATGTAACTTCAATTCGTCCTTACAAAGGTAAAATTCGTTAGATATATAGAACTTTCACGAACGCTTTTGACTGTGGAAAGAAGGGGAATTTATGAGTGCAGTAACTACTTCGATTATCTGTATCAGCATCATTTTTTTAGCGACGACACTAGGTGCTGCTTTTGTCTTTTTCTTTAAAAAGGACTTTTCGGTTAAGGTCAACAACATGATCTTGGGATTCGCTTCAGGAATTATGATTGCATCGGCCTTTTTCGGATTGCTCGCCCCTGCAATAGAACAGGCGGAAAGCATTTTTAGCAATAAGTATTTGAGCAGTATTCCTGTCATTGTTGGATTTCTTGCTGGTGGATTCATCCTGCTGATCCTCGATAAAGTGATTCCTCATTTTCACGCTTTGACAGAGACGGAAGAAGGATATCGTCCAGAAAGAATTTCATCTCGACAGTTGAAATTTTTCTTAGCCGTAACAATGCACAACATACCGGAAGGACTGGCAGTAGGATTTGTTTGTGGATACGCGTTGAGTCAAAATACTCCTGCAGCTGTTGCAGCTGCCTTAAGTTTGTCCATCGGTATCGCTATTCAAAATATTCCTGAAGGCAGTGCTGTTTCCATTCCGATGCTATCAGATGGCATAAGCAAGCCAAGAGCCTTTACTTTTGGAATGCTATCGGGAATTGTTGAACCAATATTTGCGGTTATTGCTCTTTTTGTTGCATCATCGCTTGAAGAATCTCTTCCGTGGTTGCTGTCGTTTGCAGCTGGTGCAATGATATATGTCACGATAGATGAATTGCTACCTTCTTCGAGAAAAGGGAATCTCGTTCATTACGGATTATGGTCATTCATGTTTGGCTTTGTCGTGATGATGTCACTGGAAATTCTTATTTGATAAACAAAAAAATACCTGTATTTTGACATTTACTATCCCTTAATTTTTTTGGGAGTTAGTATTAGATCGGACAGGTATTTTTTAATTCCTTTTATAAATACTGCTGAGTTTCTTTTAGCAGTTCGGATAAAGTCGTCTTTTTCATTTGATTAAGCATGGCGTTCTCAATATCGACTAGGTGGTCGTTGAGAATCGAGCGAATATTTTTTCCAATTGGACACTTGCAGTCAGGATTGGAATGAAAACTAAATAATTGTTCTTCCTTAGCACCAACCGCTTTAAAGATATCCAGAAGAGTTATATCTTTTGGATCCTTCAGTAAATAGGATCCGCCAACTCCTGCTTTTACATCTATCAATTTTGCTTTCTTCAATTGGCCTAGTATTCTTCTTATGATGACTGGATTAGCGTTTGTGCTCTTGGATAGAAATTCTGATGTTACTTTCTTCGTGCTTGAAAAATGAGCGATGCAAAGCATCGTGTGAATTCCTATCGTAAAGCGCGAAGTTATTTGCATGAACCTATACTCCTCGAATAAATTATAGATAACGTTGGTTGTAATGTCAATGGTTACAATTATGCAAGCTTTTGTGCTGTAATAATTGACATTACAACTGGGTGGTGGTAAATTTAGATTGTAATAAAAATAGTTACAACGAATTCGCAGTATGAACTATTGTATTACAAACGAAAAAGGGAGAAAGTATATGGAAGATATGAAAAGAGAAATAATTTCCGCTTTTAAGCGCAGAGAAGCAACGAAGGAATTTATTTCAAATAAGAAAATAGCGGATGAAGATTTTAAGGTTATTTTGGAGGCAGGGAGACTCTCGCCGAGTTCTTTTGGATGGGAACCTTGGGAATTTTTAGTCGTCCAAAATACCGATTTGCGAATGAAGTTAAAGGATGTAAGTTGGGGCGCTCAAAGACAATTGCCATCCGCAAGCCACTTTGTGATTATTCTTGGAAGACGGGGTTCGCAAATGAAACCAGGATCAGAATATTTGCATCACATTGCTCACGATATAAACAAGATACCCGAAGATATTGAAAAGAAAAAAGTGGATGCCTTTGGAAAGTTTGAAATTAACGATTTCCATTTAGACACCGATGAAAGGATTTTTTCTTGGGTAGGTAAGCAGGCATATATAGCTCTTGCCAATATGATGACCGCAGCTGCTTTGCTGGGAATTGATTCCTGTCCTATGGAAGGATTTAATATTGATATGGTTGAGAAAATTCTCAGCGATGAAGGACTTCTTGACATTGAAAAATTCGGCGTTGTTGCCATGGTGGCTTTCGGGTATCGCAAGGAAAATTTACCATATAAAAAGAGCCGTCGGCCTGTTGATGAAGTCATCAAGTGGGTAAAGTAGACTTCGCGTGAAAACAGTTAATTTTGCGTGTACAATTTAAGAGAGGATTAGCTTGAAAAAGGAGAAAATTATGGAAGAGATATTTACGAGACGAAGCATAAGAAAATATGCGGATAAGCCGGTGGAAAAAGAGAAAATTGAGAGAATCTTGCGTGCGGGAATGCAGGCTCCTTCAGCGATGAATGGACAACCGTGGGAATTCTTAGTTGTTCAAGATAAACTAAAATTGCAAAGGTTATCGCGAATGAGTCTTTTCTCTAAAATGGTAGCTGAAGCACCTCTAGCTCTAATTCTCATGGGCGATACTAAAAAGATGCGAGCAAAAGCCTTTTTTCCGCAAGATATGGGAGCTGCATCAGAAAATATAATGCTCGAAGCCACCCACTTAGGTCTTGGAACTGTTTGGTTAGGAGTTTATTCTAATACCGAGCGAGAGAATTACATTAAGGATTTATTCGACCTTCCTGAAAGTGTCGTTCCTTTCAGTATAATCGTCGTTGGCTATCCTGGCGATAATCAGGAAAATAAGTTTGTGGATAGATTTGATCCTAAAAAGATTCATTACGAAAAATATTAAAATAGATAATAATAATAGCAATACACAAATCTAGTTTCTCGCTCTAGATTTGTATTGCTTTTTTTATGGAGTAAAATGATATGAATTTCAAATGTGCAAATTTTCGAAACTGGGTGACAAATAATTAAAAAAAACATATAATTAAAAAAGTATCGAAATAATTCGAAAGAAATAGTCGTATTTAGAAGGAAATAATATGAGAAAAAAATTTGTTAGTTTTATAGCTTTATTAAGTTTATTCGCATTGGCTGGATGCGGAGAAAACAGTTCTAGTCTTGTCACATCTATAAGTTCAGAGTCCACCAGCACAGTTTCTACTTCTACTAACGAGGAAAATTCAAGCGTTGCTGAAGGGTTTCCCGACAATCCAAATCTCGATGAAAGCGCGAGAGAATACTATGAAATAATCGATTTTTCAATTGATGATGTTTCTACTCTCAAGACGGATCTGGGCGCTTTGATAAACGATCATTACGATGTTGGATACGATGGTTTAAAAGAAGTGTTTGAATCTTCAGATGTGAAGCCTGATGGAACGGTTTGGGATATTTACTCAGATACTTCGTATAACTTTAGCGAAGGATATCAGAATTACAAGGTTGAAGGTGATTCCTTTAATCGCGAACACACTGTTCCCCAAAGTTGGTTTGATAAGAAATCACCGATGAGAAGTGATGCCTTTCACGTTTATCCAGCGGATGGAAAAGTCAATGGATTGCGCAGCAACTATGAGTTTGGAAATATAGCCAATCCCGATTCCGCGAAGTATACTTCTACGAACGGTTGTATGCTAGGAACTGATTACCGCGGGACGACCGTCTTTGAAGTTTGCGACGAATATAAGGGGGATATAGCCCGTTCTTACTTCTATATGGCTACTTGCTACGAGGATGTTGCCGGAAACTGGGGAACATCTTTCAGCAACAGCAACTATACAAAGCTTTCCGACTATTGTTTGAATGTCATGCTCGAATGGGCGACAAACGACCCGGTATCGCAAAAAGAAATCGATAGAAACGATGCCATTTATGAATATCAAGGGAATAGAAATCCCTATATCGACTTTCCTGGTCTAGACTTATACATATTCTCATAGGAATCATGAGCGCACTCAAAAATATGAGGCGCTCTTTCTTTTTTGTAGGAAAATGCGCCGAAAAATATTATTATATATAAGTACGATAAGTAAATGATTTATATAAGTGAGGTAAAAATATGAATAACAGCAATATTGATAATAAATTCACTCTAACAAATATCGGGGTTTGGGTCCTCGTCGCTGGCATCTTGGTCATGTCGGTATATTTTTTCTTAGCAGGCGAGGAGGATATAGCTACTACATTGATGCCCTTTGTCTATGTGTCTTCTGGCATCTCGACCGTAGGTATCATTCTAATTCTTATTGGAAGATTCAAAGATAAAAGAGCAGAAGGTAACAACAAGACAAAGAACGGTCTTTTTATTAACGACAGTAATTCGCAAAAAAAAGATAAGAAATAACTGATCAGTAATTTGATTGATTCGCAATTACTTGTACAATTGCACTAAGGGGAATAAACATGCTTGGCTTTGCTGTTTTTATTAGTCTTTATGCTATCGCTTGTATTTTGCACTTGGTTTTTTGCTTTTTAGAAAAAGAAAAATTCCGCATGTGGTCCAAGTGTTTTTGCATGGGATTCTTAGCGATTGCTATGTTTTTTTATGCACCTGACCATCCTTTGATATACACTGCTGTAATCCTGGGATTCTTTGGTGATTTGCTTTTGTTAAAGAAGAATAACTATTTTTATTTGACGATTGGCGCTGGAAGTTTTGCTGCGATGCATGGAATTAACATGTATATCATTTGTTCCTATTTAAGCTACTCGGTAAATTGGTCCGTCTTTGTTATTTCCCTAGTCGGTCTGATAACTTTTATTGTCTATGGAAAGTTTACTAAGCGAAAAGTACACCCAGTTGTGAGAAAAGGAGCACTTGGCTATTTTTTCCTTCTTTTATTCGCAACTATCATAGCTAGTTTACTCCTGATCGACTCACCAAATTTAGGATCAATAATGATTTTTGTCGGATATTTATTCTTTTTAACTTCCGATATCTCACTGGTTACATTTAACTTTATTCACCACGTGAAAAGAAAGCATTTTTGGGTTATGACCACTTATCTAATTGCACAAACTTTAATTTATATTGGAATGATACTTTTAATTTAAACTTTTTCAATTTTAAACTATAAAAGCGGTTACTTTTTTGCTATGATATAAGTCCCTGCTTTGGCAGGAGAGTAGTAAATTTGTGAGGATTTTTATTAAAATGAAGTTAAAAAAAGTATTTATTTTTCTATGTATTAGTTTAGTCGGATTAACCGGATGCGACAATGAGATTTCAAGTGAAACTTCAAGTGCAGTCACCTTTCTAGATCCATATGAAAATATGACTTCGGAGGAATTTTACGCTGATTATAGCCTAGCTGACAGTTATGAAGATTCCGTATATAGAACTTCTCATTACTTTATGTCAGGAATAATAACGGAACAATACTTGGATCCAACAATCTATGATCGCCCGGAGGTCGACGGAAAATTTGTTAAAAATTCAACTCAATCTTACATTAAAGATGAGGATGGTAACAATATAGGATACAACATAGTCGACAGCAATGGTGAAGTAGTCGATACCATTTATTACGGTGGAGGCTATGTCAATTTAGAGGAAGTGGCCGCATATGTTTACGCCTTTGGCGAGGTGCCACCTAATCAGAGAAATTCTTGGACGAGAACTGAAATAAATGCGACATGGGGGTCTGATTTCGCCCGAATAAACTTTGATTATTTTTCCGATGATTATGACGATGAGGCTGACTTGCCGGACAACTATGGTGGATCCGTTGGCTCAAATAACAAAAAATATTACGAAATGGACATTGGAACAAACGGTTATTATAGCGATGGAACTAGAGGTTGCTCTTCATATAATATTTACAACCGTGGAATCGCGCGTATTGTCTTTACATATAACTGGTCCGACGATACCCACATTGACGAGGCGAGTGAAAGATATGTCTTTTACACTTACAACCACTATGACGACTTTCAAGAATATTTGGATTACTGGGGCGGATGGGGCGAAATGTTCGGATACGGAATATCCGATGGATACGATTACGTCGAAACTGTTTCCATGCCAATTTCAGAAGTATAAATTGGAATAATTCTTAAAAAAAACCTAAAAAAATAAAAACAATAAAGGAACTATCAATTTATATGAAAAAAAACAAGATACTTGCACTAGTTGCCTTCAGCGTATTTACGATGGCTAGTTGCGACATAAAAATAACAAATACAACCGGAGGCATTTATACCAGCGAGGTATCTTCGAGTGAGGGTGAAGAATCAAGCGGAAAAGCAGAGGATATTTCTTCGGAAGATGAAGTCAGTTCTCTGAGCGAAACCAGCCAAGAAGTATCTTCGGAAGAAGTTGTTTCTAATCCAGAAATGACTTCTGATCCGTACGAAGATGTCGATATCGAAGAATTCTACGCTAACTATCAGCCAGCGACAAGCTACATCGATTCCTACTATCGTTCACTCCACTCATTGATGTCAGGAATCATTGATGATCAGGAAGATAAGCCGACAATATCTTCCGTTCAACCTATGGAAGGTGATTCATACATTCGTAACTCTTCTACTCGATATATTTACAATACCGAAGGTGAAGCTGTTGGCTATAAAATTGTCGATTACAAAGGCGATGTTGTCGAGACGATATACCGCGGAGGCGGATATGTCAATTTGGAAGAAGTAGCGGCATATACATATGCATTTGGTGAAATGACAGCAAATCACATTGTTTCGAATAAGGAAAAGAGCATACTGAGAAGCTCCTGGGGTAAGTATTCCCGCGGAAATTTCAATCCTTTCAGCTGCGACACTGATAGATTCCCCAATGAACCTGATCTTCCTGATAATTATGGTGGGGGAATAGGTGACAATAACAAAAAATACTACGAATTGGACATCGGTACAACCGGAACTGACACCGGTGATGGATATGAAGTTGGCGATTACAACGATGGCGATGATGTGATTCGCGGAGCCGCTAGAATTGTCTTCACCTACCAGTACTCAACGGATGCCCACATAGAAGATCCCAATGAAAGATACGTATTCTACACTTATAATCATTACTCTGATTTTCAGGAATATTTAAATTACTGGGGCGGATGGGGAAAGATGTTCGGAAAGAGATACTCTACTTCTGACGTCTATCCTACAACAGTTAGCCAAGATTTTTAATCTAACAAGCGAATCAAATAAAAAAAACATATTTCTTTAAATATGTTTTTTTCATGAAACGAATTATTGACATTATCAAAACTTGGAAAAATAAACTTGTGAAAAACCAATATTGTTTCAAAATATATGCTATACTCTCAAAGTGTAATTTCTTATGGGTGGCCATAAGATGCTATTAATTTTTTCAGACCGGGGTATGTTGAAAAGAAATTGACCGCTTTACATATTAACCATGAAGGGAGAAAAAATTATGGAAATACCAGTATTAGAACAAGCCAAAAAGAGCTTAGTTAGAGGCGAATTAGAGGAGTTTGATGCGAAAGTAAAAACAATGTTAGCAGATTTAAAAGCTGCTGATCAAAAGTGCACTCCGACGCAGTTGTGCAGCGTGCTGTTGAAAGAAGTTGAATTTCAAAGAAATAAAGTTGTTAAACTCAATGAAAAATTGGATGAGAAAACAACGGAAAACAAGAAAAAATCTCGTTTTTCCAAACCGGAAAGAGAAGAGATAAATATTGATTTTAAAAAGAATCCCGATGCCCAAAGATTCTTCATTAACATTGGAGAATTTGATGGAATTAACAAGTCAACATTGATGGATTACATTTCGGAAAATGTCCCGAGTGTATCTCGCGAAGATTTTTCGGATTCATACACCAAGGATAAATTCTCATTCTTTGAATTGTCGAAAGAAAAGACGGATGATGTCATGGCGAACATGAATGGATTAGATCACGATGGACGTGAAGTTCACGTTGAATTATCTGAAAGGAGAAGAGATTCTCGCGGAGGAAACAGGCGCGATTCAAGAGGATATCGCGATAGACATTTCTCTAGAGGGCGCGACTTTGAAAGCAGTGCGCCATATTCGCGCAATGGACGTCCTTCATTTGGAGATCGCAATCGCAATTTCGACAGTTCAACCCGTAGATTTTCGGAAAATCGCGAAGGGAGAAGCTATCGCAATTCGGATGAAAGAAAACCCCGTTATCGGGATTATTCCAACGATGAAAGATACTCTAAACCCAAGCGCAATTACGAAAAATAGTATTAAGAAAAAACAATAAAGTTAAAATATCTCTCTTGCGAGAGATATTTTTTTATGCGTTTTTATTATTCATAAAATATTAGAGCATTTGATAAACGTCGGAAATGGTAACATAGTATACGTATTCGTCTGATATAGCTTTTCGATAGACGGCGTAGGACTGAAGGTAATTATCTGAAATGAGAGAAGTGGGAACAGATGTAAAAAAGTATCCTGCCTCATCAATTGTATTAGCTGTCATTACCGTCGCTTCTTCGTAAGTATCATCGATATTTTCTTTGATAAGAATTCCATTTTCTATTTGAGTTAAACTGTCAGCCGGACTGGAATTTCCATTTTTAATAGGGGATGAGTATCCGCGAAAATACGTGTTTTCATCAGTTTTTATAGCTGTTGACTGCAATGAAACAAGGGGAGTGTTTACATAGAAAGAACTGCCGTAAATCGCCTCGACAGTTACATCTTCATAAACCGCAAGTTCAAGGTTAGAACTCGATGAAAAAATTTCTCCATTTACCTTGTAATATTCAAAAAGTTTATTGGTTTCTTGGTACTTAAATAAAATCGAGTCTCCATAGTTGTATTCGCCTTCATCATAGGTGCAGTTGATTGCATCAATCTTCGGAGTTCCGCTCTAGATATATGTAGGAAGTATTACTAGATCTCTCTGAACTTTATCGAGGTCTCCAAGGTCGATGTTAAAGTGCAAATCGTATCCTTCAATCTGCGGATATGAATACATTTCGACCTTTTCTCCTTCCGCGATATCGATGTTTTCAATGATGCTTCCATCGGGAGACAAAAATAAAACTGAGTAAAATCCGTCTTTAGTGAAATGTCCTGATATATTGTTAGTTAGAGTTACGTAAAGAAGCGTTGATTCTTCGGAAGACATATACTTGTTATTTTTTAAATAGTAACTAAAGTGATATCCTTCTTCGGGCGTAGCATCAACTATAAATCTATTTCCGTAATATGTTCGGTTTGAGGAAGATTCAATAACGCCATTTTCTCCTTCCTCAATGTGTATATCGACTAAAGTATCCAATTTATCTTCGATGTAGTAAGCTGAAAATTTATCTTCTCTTTTGACAGCTTTTAATGTTTTGCTGGTGTTATTCTCGCTAACGTTAGAGGTAGTAGATTCACTTGTGGAGTCGTTCGAACTACTGACATTAGAGACAAATTCGCTAGAAGTTTCCGATGAATTTTCAAAAATGAAACTATTTCCTTCGATTGAGCATCCAGTTAACAAAAATAACGAAAATACAATTATTTTGATTTTTTTCATATTATCCTTTTTCCTTGTGTCTATTTTATCAAAGGAAAATGGTTGAGACAACATTTATTAATCTATCCTCAACCCTGGTAAAAAAATTCATAATGAATAAATTAATCCGAGTAAATATAATCACTTTCGAAAAAATCTCGAAAATTCACAAATACAATAATTATAATAAAGTACTCTTTACTATAGAAATATAAAACAAACAAATAATTTTTTAGATGACTTTACAAAAGTGTGGCTATTCCTATTAAGATTGTATCAATGTTATAATAACTTTGCTGAATAATTAGCGTTTAAGCGACTATCAGAAAATTATTCAGCGATAACTCTTCAGGGTAGTCGCTTAAACTCTTACCTGAGGAGTTTTTTTATGCTTTCAAACAAACTTAAATGTCCCTTTTTGTAGTTCTTTAAAAATCAAGAAAAACGGAAAAGCGCATAACACGCAGAAATACTTTTGTAATTCGTGTCGAAAGTCATTTACTTCAACAACAAATACGTTTTTCTATTCGTCTAAAAATTCAATTTCTGTATGTTACAAATTCATTGAATATATGATTCAAGTTGAGACCTTAGAAGCTATTCAAGATTATATTCATATGTCATCTAGAACATCATATATGAATTATAAATTTTATATGTGTTTCTTTAAAATACGCATAAAACCTAGTGCTACAAGGCATAGTATGGATAGATGAAGCATATGTTAGCATTTCACCAGATAATATCATTAGAATTAATAATAAGAAACTTAGAGGTATAAGCATCAACCAAATAGCTGTTGCCTGTGCTGTTGATAACCAAGGTCACAGTTATGCAAAAGTAGCTGGAAGAG
>Ga0172378_10003839_pt1 | contig 14128 bp, 14 predicted proteins | sample GrowelOW332metaG_FD_119755 | JGI IMG/M metagenome (GOLD analysis project Ga0172378, IMG submission 119755) | Groundwater microbial communities from an aquifer near a municipal landfill in Southern Ontario, Canada - Pumphouse #3_1 metaG | ecosystem: Environmental > Aquatic > Deep subsurface >... | reverse complement strand
GTATGCACCTCCACAATTACCTTGGATTGCTTCCGGAACAAAAATTCTTTGGAATCTCCAGCTTTCAAAATAAGGACGAGTAATGCTTAAACAGTTTCCCACCCTCCGTTATGTCCTACAAAAAGGGTTCTGGTACCTTTTAACATTTGTTGTCGCTGTGGCTATTAACTTCGCCTTACCTCGTTTAGGTGAAAATAACCCAGTGGATATTATTATGGGTAAGGCTGCTCAAGGCCTTTCCCCTGATGAAGCAAAAAAGAAGAAGGAATCTCTTTTAATCTCATTTGGTATGGCTGAACTCAATGATGACGGCTCTGTCAAATATGAACCAGTAATCGGTCCTAATGGCCAACCATTAACAGAAAAGAAACCTGTCTTAGATGAATCAGGAAATCTTATTATTAAAATGGTTCCTGCTTTAGACGCTTCTGGTAAACCGATTGTTGAAAAGAAACCTGTTCTTGATTCAGCGGGTAATCCTATGACTGAAATGGTTCCTGTTCTTGATAAGAACGGTAAGCCAGTCAAGAAGAAAGGAAAAGTTGTTGAAGAAGCGGTTCCAGTGATGCAAGACGTCACTATAGAAACACCTGATACTTTGAAGCAAGATGTTGTTGTTTTGCAAAAAGATCCAAAATTAGCTTCAGGCCTTTCTCAGTTTTTTGTCTACATCAAAAACGTGTTCCGTGGAGACTTTGGTCTTTCCTATAGTCAGTACCCTAAACCAGTGATTGATATTATCAAGGAAAGTTTACCTTGGACGATTGCTATTCAATTACCAACAATTATCTTAGGATGGATTATTGGTAACTTATTAGGTGCTTTTGCTGCTTATAAACGTGGAATTTTTGACAAGGTCTTTTTCCCATTAGCGATGTTCTTAAATGGTGTACCTTTCTTTGTCTTTGGTATGCTTTTGGTCGCTTTATTCTCTATTACTTTAGGATGGTTCCCTGCTATGGGTGCATATGGCCCAGAAAAGGTGCCTAGTTTCTCTTTAGATTTCCTTAAATCTTTAGGTTACTATTATGTCTTACCATTCTTCTCTGTGTTCCCTATTCTATTAAGTGGTCAAGCAACTGGTATGCGCTCCATGAGTATTTATGAACTTGGCACAGACTATATGAAGTATGCAAAATGGTTAGGTCTTCGTGAAGGAAAAATCATTGGTTATATCTTCCGTAATGCGATGCTCCCACAATTAACTGGATTAGCTCAATCATTGGGAACAATGGTTGGTGGTGCTTTAATTACAGAAATGATTTTCTCTTATCCTGGCTTAGGTATGGCTATGCTTACAGCTATTCAGCAAAATGATTACGCCACTATTCAGGGTTGTACTTTGATGATATCCACATGCGTATTACTAGCCAATTTTGGAGTGGACGTTTTGATTGCTGTGTTTGATCCTCGTGTCAAAGCGGGCTTGCAAATGGGAGATAAATAACCATGGTTAAATTATTAAAAAACCTTCTTAAATCACCAATGTTTGTGATTGGTGTTTCAATCTTCTTGATCACTCTTGCGATTGCATTTTTAGGCCCTGTCTTTTATGATGTGGATACTAATGCTCGTGATATTGTGGCAGGTCCTTATGCTCCTTCCAGTGCCGAGCACATTTTAGGAACAGATCATTTGGGTCGAGATTATATGTCTTTATTGATTAGTGGATTACGCTCATCTCTTTATGTTGGTTTTGTTGCTGGTATCATTGCTACGACTCTAGGAGTTTTTATCGGGCTCTTTGGAGGCTTCCGTGGCGGTTGGGTCGATGAAGTGTTAAATATGGGTACAAACCTATTTATCGTGATTCCATCCTTCGTGATTCTAGTTTTAATCAGCTCTGCTGTAAAAGATGGACGTTCTCTTACTTTAATTGGATTAATCATTGGTCTAACTACTTGGAGCTGGTCTGCTCGTGCTGTGCGTGCTCAGGCCTCTTCTTTAAGAAGCCGTGACCATATTGCTTTAGCTCGAATTAATGGTGCAAGTTCCTTTACCATTGTGATTAAGCACGTTCTTCCTTATTTGTTATCATATGTATTTATGGTGTTTATCATGCAGATCTCTTCTGGAATTCTTTCAGAAGCATCTATTTCGATGATTGGTCTTGGGCCTCTTGATTCTACATCGCTTGGAATTATTCTAAACCAAGCTAAAGATAACGGGGCTCTATCTGATGGTATTTGGATTGCATTTCTTCCAGCAACCTTAATTATCACATTGACTGTTTTTGCCCTTTATTTAGTGAATACATCAATGGAAGGTGTCTTTAACCCGCGGCTTCGCAAGTAAGGTGGTATAGGTATCTTATGTCTGAGAATATTTTTGAAGTAGAAAATCTTAGCCTCCATTATTTGGGCCGTTTTGGCGATAAAACTCACGCCGTTACAGATGTTTCTTTTAATATGAAACAAGGCGAAATCTTAGGTATTGCAGGTGAATCTGGCTGCGGTAAATCCACTCTTGTTAGTGGTCTTATGGGAATGTGTATTCCTCCTCTCTATCCAACAAGTGGAGATGTCCGTGTCAGAGGCGAATCTTTGATGAATAGAACCGTCGAAGACATCCGTTCAAATGTGCTAGCTCAAAAAGTATCCATGATTCCTCAGGGGGCTTTTAATGCACTGAATCCTGTTCGTAAGATTAAGGATATTGCAGCAGATGTGATTGCGGCTCATCAGAAGCCTGGTTCATCTATGAAAGCTAGTGAAATATACGAACGTCTTCGTTCACGTTTTGATTTATTTGGAATGGATACAGATCGTGTTTTGAATTCCTTCCCAATACAATTAACAGCTGGTGAACGTCAACGTTCTGTGATTGGTATTTCAACACTTTTGAACCCTCAAATGGTGATTGCTGATGAACCAACATCAGCACTAGATGTCAGCACACAAAAAGAAGTCATTAAGATGATCTTTGATCTTTTAGATAAAGGGATCTTTTCTACAATGATTTTCATTACACATGAATTACCTCTTCTTTATCATGTGGCTGACAATATCGCTATTATGTATGCTGGTGAAATTGTCGAAAAAGGAACCGCAGAACAAGTAGTGAAAGATCCTCGTCATCCTTATACAAAGGCGTTGATGGGAGCTATGCTTAGTTCAGAGAAAAGCCAACGTACTAGAAAGCCAGTCGCTATTGAAGGGGCTCCTCCTAGTTTAGCTAAGAAAATCGTAGGCTGCCGCTTTGCAGAAAGATGCTCTTTTGCACGTCCTGAATGTAAGAAAAATACCCAGAATATACGAATGGTCGGTGACCGTGAGGTGAGGTGCGAATATGCTCAGTAATAAGTCGATTGTTTTTTCAGCAAAAAACATTTCAAAAACTTTTGGTGCCGGTAAAAAAATTACTACAGCAGTGAATAATGTTTCTTTTGATATTTATGACGGAGAAATCATTTCCATTGTGGGTGGTTCTGGTTGTGGTAAAAGTGTTCTTGCAAAAATCATGCTTGGTCTTTATGGCCCTTCCAAAGGCAAGTTCCATTATAACGGTAAAAAAATTACCAACCTAAAAAAACACTGGAATGATGTTCAATCTGTTTTCCAGGATCCGTTTAGCTGTTTTAACCAGTTCTTCACTATTCGCTCTCAGTTGGAAGATGCTTTTAACATCTTGAAAAAGAAGCCTTCTAAAGAAGAAATTAAGCGTCGTGTAGATGAAGGTCTGCTTGCTGTGAATGTGACGCCAAGTGATATCGAAGGAAAGTATTCTTTTGAGCTTTCTGGCGGTCAGATGCAGCGTATGTTGCTTGCTCGTATCTTTGCTTTGCGTCCAAAAGTACTCATTGCAGATGAACCAACATCCATGGTGGATGCTTGTGTACGTGCAAACATTCTTGATTATTTGATGAAACTTAAAGAAGAGCTTCAAATGACCATCGTTTTCATTACTCATGATATTGGACTTGCTAACTATGTTAGTGATCGTATCTTTATTATGCATGATGGTATGATTGTTAATTCTGGAACTCCAGAAGAAGTTCTTGATAATACTCGTGAAACTCATACCTTAAAGCTTTTGGACGATATTCCTGAAGTGCATAAGAAAGAGTGGATCAAGAATAGTCATAGATCTAAGAACAAAGAAGCATCCTAATTTTTGGAAAAATAAAAAGGCCTGAAAGAAATACTTTCAGGCCTTTTTTATGGTTAGATTTTTTTAGAAAACCGTTTGTGATTTAATGTGTATTCACTTTTGATCGAAAAGGTAAAAGTTACTTCTGTATCTTTTTTACAAATTGACGGCAAGTGGCTTCAGGATCTGGTGTGTTGAAAATAGCACTACCGACAACAAAAATATTTGCCCCTGCTTCTTGAGCCAGTTGAATATTATCGAGTTTGATCCCTCCATCAATTTGAATATTCATTTCAGGTTTTAAATCACGAAGTCTTTTAATTTTATCTAGGGTATATGGAATTAAACCTTGCCCTCCAAACCCTGGATTTACTGACATGATGAGAACCATATCAACGATATCAAGAACGTTTAATATGGATTCAATAGGAGTCGCTGGATTAATAGAAACTGCGGGTTTGCATCCTAATTCGATAATTCTATGTAAAAGTCGATCTAAGTGGAAAGTCGTTTCTGCATGAACGCAAATGTAGTGTGCTCCAGCTTTTGCAAAGGCTTCCACATAATTGTCTGGATTTGTGATCATTAAATGACAGTCCAGAGGAACAGATGTTCCTTTTTTTATGTTATCTGCAATGCCAGGTCCAAAGCTAATGTTTGGTACAAAGTGGCCATCCATGATATCAAGATGAATTAAGCCTGCACCGCCTTTTTCAATCGCGGAGAGGCTTTTTCCAAGTTCTAAAAAATTAGCGTTTAATACGCTCGGGGCTATGATCTGTGGTATACTCATAAACAAAATATAGTCAGTTTACGTTCTTTTTATTACTATTTACTTAAGAAACCACTCAAAGGAGATTGCAAGATGGCTATTTCAAAAAAAACAACTGCTGCTACGCCAGCAAAAAAAGCTGCTTGTGGAGCAAAAAAAACAGTTGATACAAAAAAAGTAAAGGCAACTGTAAAAAAAGAAACAAAAGTTGAAACCAAGGTTTCTGCAAAAGCAGCAAAAACCGTGAAAGCTGCTCCAGCAAAAAAAGAAGCAAGCAAAGATGTTGTTTTTAGTATTGATGCTCCTTTGGCAACAACAGTCGCAGTGGCTGGTTGCTTTAACAATTGGAGCGTGACTAAGAATAAATTGAAAAAAGACAAGAAAGGTGTGTGGTCTGTAAAGATCCCTCTTGCTGTAGGTCGCTATGAATACAAGTTTGTATGCGATGGTGTCAATTGGGATGAAGGTGAAAACAAAGTAAAAAATGTCTGATCATTTTATTCCTGAATCAGTTTTTCAAAGGGGCGCTGAATCTTTTGGCACTCCTTTTTGGCTTTATGACCGAGAAACTATTGAAGCTCGTGTTCGTGAAGTAAAAGTTTTTGATGTAGTTCGCTATGCTCAAAAGGCATGTTCTAATTTGTCGATTCTTTCTTTAATGAGAAAGTTAGGCGTTGTCGTGGATGCTGTGAGTGCTGGTGAAATTGTTCGCGCATTGCGTGCTGGTTATCAAGGTGGAGTAGGTAAACAAACATCTCAGATTGTTTATACTGCAGACATTTTTGATGCAGACGCTCTTGCCCTTGTTAAAGAACATCATTTGGCTGTAAATATCGGCTCTCCAGATATGATTCAGCAGCTTGCGGATTATGGTGTTCGAACAGAATTGATGCTTCGTGTGAATCCAGGCTTTGGTCATGGTCATTCTCGTAAAACAAATACGGGAGGAGACCTTTCTAAGCATGGCGTTTGGCACGAACAAATTAAGGATTGTATTAAGTTAGCTCAGAAAAATGGTATGTGGATTACTGGTCTACATATGCATATCGGTTCAGGATCTGATTTTGGGCATTTAGCTCAGGTATGTGATGCCATGTTTGATGCTGCAAGGCTTCTTGGTGGCCACTTAAAAACGATCTCTGCAGGCGGTGGTTTACCTGTTAGTTATCATGAAAATGAAAAAAATGATAGAATAGATATTAACGCCTATTATAAGTTATGGGATAACACTCGTAAACGTATAGAGCAGTCTGTGGGTCATTCTGTTTCATTAGAAGTGGAACCTGGTCGTTATTTGATTGCTGAAAGTGGTTTTTTAGTTTCAGAAATTCGTGCAGTGAAAAAGCAAGGAACTAATACTTTTTATTTAGTCAATGCTGGTTTTACTGATTTAGTGCGCCCTTCTTTTTATGGCTCTTATCATGAAATTTCTGTAATAGCTAAAGATCATCGTCCGTTAAGCGAACGTCAACAAGTGATTGTAGGCGGTCCTTTGTGTGAATCAGGAGATGTTTTTACACAAGAAGAAGGTGGCTTTGTTGTCTCACGCGAGCTTCCTGTGGCACAAGTAGGAGATCTATTAGTGCTTCATGATGTGGGGGCTTATGGCTCTGCGATGTCTAGTAACTATAATAGTCGTTTGCTCGCTGCAGAAATACTCTACTCTAAAGGGTCTCTTGAGGTCATTCGAGAAAGGCAATCGTTTGAACAGATAATGCAAAATGATCGAATTGTAGATTTATAAAAGATATCATAATAATTATTTTTTTGAATTCATTTTTAAAGCCCAGCCCTTTTTGGACAGGGCTTTTTTTATGTACAGGTTTTTAGAACACTATAAATAAAAAATGATATTGTTTTGTTTTCTTTGAATTAAAAAGAAAATATTTATGTTTAAAGAGCTTATCATTAATAAGAGTATTTCAAATGTTACGCGTCAGTCTTTTATTCTCTTTGATTTTATTATTCGTTTTACCTACGTATGCGGTAAAACCCTCGAACTCTTACAAAGATCCACGAGATAAACAAAAGTATCGTACCATTAAAGTAGGCGATCGAATATGGTTTGCAGATAATTTGAACTATAAAATGGATGGGAGTTTTTGTTATAAAGAGGATGAAAGTAATTGTCAGGCTTATGGTCGTCTTTATACCTGGGATGCCGCTATAAAGGCCTGCCCCGTAGGATATCATCTACCAACGCATGGTGATTTTGAATCATTATGGCAAGCGGCTGGGGCTGATTTTAATGCAGCTTATTTATTAAAAGCGGAGTATGGTTGGTCTGGCGAAACGAATGGTAATGATACGTTAAAATTTAGTGCTATGCCTGCTGGTAATCGATTTGATGATGAAACCTATGGAAACCTAAGTAAGTTTGCATTCTTTTGGAGTTCTGAGGCTAGTACAGAAAAACAAAACGCCCGTGTTTGGTATATGACCTCAAAATCAATGGCTTTTAGCTTTATGAATAAGCCGAAAATCTATGGTTTTTCTGTTCGTTGTGTTCAATCCTCAAAAAAGTAAGCGAAAAATATCTAAAAACGGCTAAAAGGCTTTTTTAAATATTATTTCGCACAATATCTCATTTTTTATTACGATTATGGTTTAAAACTTAGGATGCTATTTGTATTTTTAGAAAGATTGTTCATCTTATACAAGGCTCTATTATGTCAGATCGTTTTGTTGTTACAGGTACTTTTACTGATGATCCATTTGCAATAGATGTCGCTCAATATATAGGTCTTCGAGAAGATATCTCTGATACCGTAGCGCTAAAAACGTTTGCTAATTCAGAATTTTGTCCTCGCTATGTTTTAGATGCTGATGATATTGAACATATTGGACGTCGCTTGCAGGGTAAGATTGTTTTAATTTGTACTGTATCAACTCATGATCGTAGCAGAAACGATTTGGCTATGCGTAACTGTATTCTTGCTCGAGCAGCAAAAGATAATGGAGCAGAACGTGTGGTTTTAGTAGAACCCGATTTGTTTTATAGCGCTCAAGACCGAGGCCCTCATCGTTTTGGTGACTTAGAAGCTGATCGTGAAATCTCTGACTTAAAAAAATTTGATGGTCAAGCCTTTACTTCACTTTTGTACGCTCAACTGTTAAAGACTTCTGGAGTCGATGCTGTTGTCACTGTTCATAATCATAGTGTAAAAGTGCAAAAGTTATTTAATGATGTTTTTGAAGGCCACTTCCATAATTTGATTCCTACAGAAGTTTATGCTCACTATATTAAAACATCTAATTTTGTACAGACAGGAAAGGATGGTGATAATTTAGTGATTGTTGCTCCAGATAAAGGGGCAACCCCATTTATGAATAATATGTGGGATGCGTTAGAATTACCTTTGTGTAAACGCGTCGTCATGGATAAGGTTCGTAGTGGTGAACGAGAAGTATCTATGACTTTAAGTGATCATAGTGAAGTGGGGATGGATTATTTAGAAGGCAAAGATGTCATTGTTTTTGACGATATGGTTCGTACAGGAACGACGATTGTTCAATGTTGCGAGTATTTAAAAACAGGTCATCCTAATCGCGTTTGCTTTGGAGTGACACATTTCCATACAAGTCCAGAAGCACGTGAAAAATTAAATAGCCAATTCATTGATGAAATTTTAACGACTGGAACTCTTCCTGATATTATGAATCGAGATTGTCAGGGACGTTTACGTCGCAAGTTAACTGTCATTAAGCTTGGCAAGTGGATGGCTCGCCATATTTTACAGATGTACGGGCTTGATGATGGCCGATTTGAAAAGAATTTTTATAAGATCGATATGAGTTCAAAAAACCCACGTTGGCCGCCCCCACATTTATATTAAACCGCTCACTTTTATTCACCTCTTTTCTTTAATTTTATGGCAAAAAAAAACAGTGAAGTGACTGATGATTTATTTCCAAAAGGCCGTATAGATAGAGTCATTGCTCCTATCTACAGGTACTTACAAGTTGAAACGACTTCGGGAGTAATTTTAATTATAGCCACAGCGCTTGCGCTTTTTTGGGCGAATTTTGCAGGGAATTCTTATCATGCTCTTTGGGAAATGCCTCTTGGCATTTCAATAGGCCGTTTTGATTTTACAAGATCACTTCATTGGTGGATTAACGATGGCTTAATGACATTATTCTTTTTTGTTGTGGGCCTAGAGGTGAAGGGTGAGATCATTAACGGTGAGCTTAAAAACCCTAAAACAGCATCTTTACCAATTATCGCTGCTTTAGGCGGTATGATTATACCTGCGGTAATTTATTTAATGACTTGTCCTCCAGGAACTACCGCTGGTTGGGGAGTTCCTATGGCTACAGATATCGCTTTTGTAGTTGGCTGTATGGCTATTTTAGGAAATCGAGTACCGAAAGGTTTGCATGTAATGATTTTGACTCTCGCTATTGCAGATGATATTGGAGCGATTATTGTCATTGCGGTTGGTTATTCTGGAGCGATAGACGGAGACTATTTGTTGATCGCTTTAGGTCTTTTAGCTTTAACTCATTTCTTTTTTAAGGTGGGGATTCGAAATTTAATAGTTCATATATTATTAGGGGCTGTGATATGGCTTGCTTTTGTCAATAGTGGTATTCATGCGACTCTTGCAGGCGTAGCTCTTGGGCTTTTGACACCAGCAATCCCATGGGTGAATAAGGGAGCTATTAATCGTTACGTATTAAAAATAGGGGACTTTTTAGCAGGTGGCCCAAGCCCAGATAATGAAGAGCAATATAAAATATTTAGAACATTGCAGAAATGTTCTTGTGAGAGCGTGTCTATGCAGGAGCGTTTGATTCATGTTTTGCATCCTTGGGTGAGTTATGTTATTATGCCTCTTTTTGCTCTTGCCAATGCAGGCGTTATAATTCGAGGAGATTCTTTTAGTGGAGTGACTTTATCTATTGGGCTAGGTCTTGTGCTTGGTAAACCAATAGGCATTTTCTTGTTCTCTTTTGCTGCTGTCAAAATGCGCATAGCCAAATTACCAGCAGGGGTCTCATTAAAAATGCTTCTAGGTGGAGGCGCTTTGGCTGGAATCGGTTTTACAATGTCTTTATTTGTAAGCGAGTTTGCTTATGTGAATAGTCGTTCTTTATTAGATGGAGCGAAGATTGGGATTTTGTTCGGTAGCTTCCTTTCAGCTTTAATTGGGATGTTAATTATCTATGCCCATAAAAAATCACCCTTAAATAAAGAATAAAAAGAAATAAAAAAGCCTCCTTTCGGAGGCGTTTTTTTTACCAGTTTTCACCAAGAAGTTCGAAGTGTGCTTGTGGGTGTAAGCAAGCGGGGCAGAGCTCAGGAGCTTCTGTTCCTTCATGAAGAAAACCACAATTGCGGCAACGCCAGACAACCTTCTCATTACGCTTAAATACCTTACCTTCCATTAAATTATTATAGAGGTCTCGGTAGCGCTTTTCGTGCTGTTTTTCTGCAATAGAAATCATTTCAAATGCCTTGGCAATTTCAGGGAAGCCTTCTTCGCGAGCTATTTTAGCAAAAGCAGGGTAGAGATCAGACCACTCTTCATTTTCACCTTCAGCAGCAGCCTTTAAGTTGTCTAGTGTATTTGATGATACACCAGCAGGGTATGTGGCTGTAATTTCAACATTTCCGCCTTCAAGAAACTTCCAAAAACGCTTAGCGTGTTCTTTTTCTTGATTCGCTGTTTCTTCAAAAATGTCAGCGATTTGAACAAGCCCTTCTTTTTTTGCTACACCAGAAAAATAGGTATAGCGATTTCGTGCTTGCGCTTCTCCAGCAAATGCTTTTAGAAGGTTTTTTTCTGTTTCGGTTCCTTTTATACTTTTTGACATAGAGTCTCCTATAATGTTATTTTCTATTGTATTATATACGTTTTTTTACAACGATAAAATAGTAGGATCTATAAAAAAACGGGACTTTTTATACTAAAAAGCTTATTTTATGACTGTATTTTTTTTTGTTTTTTTCATTTTACACAAAGAATGCTGATTTCTTTCCATTTAATTGGTAGTTTTGATTTTAACAAAGTTGCCGTGGAGTTAAACTATGCTTGATCTTCTTGCTGTACAGTCTAGTACTGCGCATCCAACAGTCATTACAATGGTATATACATTGCTTTTGGCTTTCGTTCTTTCTTCCTTAATTGGTTATACTTACGAAAAAACTTTTTTAGGCCTTTCTTATTCTAGAAATTTTGTCCAAGCTCTTGTTTTGAGCTCTGTTGTTGCAGCAACGGTGATGCAAGCCATTGGTGATAATGTCGGGCGTGGTCTTGGTATGTTAGGAGCCTTATCTATTGTACGATTCCGTACTAGTTTCAAAGATCCACGAGATATTATGTTCTTATTTGCGGCACTGGGGGCTGGTATTGGCTGCGGTGTATTTGCCTGGGGGGTCGCAGCTGGAGGTACCCTTGCATTTTGTGCCGTTGCAGTCGTTTTAAGTCGAACTGGTTTAGGAACAAAGCATTTTTTTGATGGCATGCTTCGTTTTGCCATGCCTAACGAATCTGAAGCACGTCTTGCTTTAGAAAAGACTCTTCGTGGTAATTTAAAAACATTTGTTTTGGTTACGATGAGGGAAGTGGATGGCGGAGAACGAATTGATGTTGCTTATCAAGTTCGATTAAAGCCTAGTCGCCCTGCTGCGGAAGTGATTGTGGAATTAGGTAAAATAAAAGGCTTAAGCGACGTTCAATTTATGATGCAAGATGCAACGACTGAGATGTGATATGACTAAAAGCACGATGAAATATTATATACTGAAGAACAAATTGTTTTTTGCATGGATTTTATCCATTGTCGGAATTGTGGCTCTTGGTTTTTTATATCAAGGAACAAGTGTCATGTTTTCAGGAATTGCTGAAGCTACAGAAACAACAGTGAGTGTGCAATCTGCGGTGGAAGTGGTGAAGATGCATGTTGTTGTTGGGCAAGAAATAAAAGATGGTGATACCTTAGTGGAATTGAGCCGAGGTGATCTTGTTCTTCGAATGAATGAAGTCAAGCGAGAATTAGATGCTCTTGAAGGGCGTGGAAGCATTAATACTGCGACCATCGATCAGAAGGTAGCAGAAGTTCAAGCTGATTTAGCAACGAAAAAGAATATGATCCTTTTTGAAATTGAAAAGCTCAAATCGGAGTATCAGAAAAATTTGGAGATGGCTTCCAAATTAAAAAGTTTGTCTTCTAGTGTAGTGGCGAAAGCGGATTCGAATGATGCAATGAAAATGCGTATTCGTAATTTAGAACAAGAATTAAAAATGGTAGAAGCCAATGCTAGTGCCCAAATTGGTATTCTTCGTGGTAGTAAAGGCTTACAAAGAACAAGTAGCGCTTCAGAAGCAGAAGCCCTTCGTCGAGAACTTGAATTATTGCAAAAAGAACAAGACGATCTTGTCATCACTAGTAAAGGAAGTTGGGTGGTTGCAAGTGTAAATGTTCGCGATGGAGAAAAAATTTCAAGCTTTTCCCCTATGATTACATTAACGCGTAAATCGCCTTCTTTAGTTCGTGGCTATATTCACGAAAAAATGTATAAGAGGGTTGGTGTTGGTACAACAGTCACTATTATTTCTCAAGCAGATGGAAAAAAGCTCGAAGGTGAAATCATTGGTCTTAGTAGTCGAATTGTAGAATTTCCTATTCGATTAAGAAAAATTCCTGAAAGTGTTATTTATGGAAGAGAAGTGATTATTCGAATTCCTGAAGACAATGCTTTGCTTTTAGGTGAAATGGTTTCAATCTCAGAAGTACCAGTTATTAAAAAAATTTTGCAGCATGATGAGTCGAGGAACAATCCATGAGAAAAATAGGATTTGTATTCTTGTTCATGACTTCGACTTTAATGGCGACTCCTTTAACTTGGGATCGTCTTGTTAAGTCTGCCGATGAAGATCCCGTGTTAAAAACAGCAAATCGACGAATCGGATCCATTTCTTCAGGCCCAACCACAAAGCTTTGGGACGATTTAGAACTACGTTATAAATTAGGTGGGTTCGGCTTTTTAGAACACGATGTAGAATTACGCTTGAAACCAAATTCTGTTGGTGAACAAAAGGCAACACGAAAGTATTGGAAAGCTCAGAAAAGTTATCAGCAAGCACGTTATAATGTTGATAAATCTTATTTAATCTATGATCGATATGAAAGAGCTCTTCGTTATGTCATTCGTCAAAAAATGGCAACGATTAATGAAGAATTGTATCAAGTGAATCAAGATCGAATTACAGTACTTCATGCAAGAGCTGGTTCTGAAACATTCAATGCGGTTGATTTGATGGGTGCCATTGAAAAAACAGCCGCCTTAAAAGCGGAGCTTATTGCAGATAGTACAGCCCTTCGTGATACAGAAATGAAATTGCGTTCTTGGGTTGAGTTTGATTCTATTTCTTTAGATACTTCTTGGCTCCCCACTATGGAAGAATTGAATGCGACTCTACAGCAACAATCTCATGTAGACAGTACGTTCCCATTAATTGCAATGGCAAAAGGAAAGTGGAATGTCAATGAAGAGCGTCTTATACAAGAAAATGCGGGTGATCGAGATTTTATTTCCCATATTGGTTTAGGTTATAAACATGTGATTGCTGAAAAGAAATACAAGTGGATTGATGAAGTCGATTATATTGGTGATCGCGATCAATATTCTGATTGGAAAGAATCTTGTGGCTCCACTCCTGGTTGCGAGGCTTGGTTACTTTCTCGTTCAGAAGATGATCGCCGTACGATTGATAAGTTTTATTTGAATATTGGAATAAAACTACCCTTCTTTTCAAATAATAATGACGATTTAATGCGCCGTCAAATTTCTGTTTTAGATGCTGAAAGCGATTATTTAGACGAGTATAGAGATTTAGATCAGAAAGTAGCTCGTTTACATGAAGAAATAGTGGCTTTAATTGCTCAGTGGAAAGTTCAAAAGGATTTTGTGGCTCAAGTGGATGCTGGGAGTGTTTTCCAAGAGTTTGCTGCTATGGCTGGCTCAGATCCTTTACTTCTTTTACGTGCAAAAGAAAGTGCTTTAGAAAGCACCTTAAAAGCAGTCAAGTTAGAATATGACATTTTTCAAAGATATCTAATTCTATTGGACTATGCAGGTGTATTTTCTAGAAGCGATATCAGCAATCATCTTAAAGCTGGAATAAAATAATGGCAGGAGCTCGTGGCTTTAGTACGCTCGAACGATTTGAACTGAAATATCATATTCCAGTTTCTTGGGCTGATCGTATTGGAAGTTTAATTGCTCCATATTGTGAAGAAGACTATTATTCTAAAATT
>Ga0172378_10003838_pt1 | contig 14129 bp, 12 predicted proteins | sample GrowelOW332metaG_FD_119755 | JGI IMG/M metagenome (GOLD analysis project Ga0172378, IMG submission 119755) | Groundwater microbial communities from an aquifer near a municipal landfill in Southern Ontario, Canada - Pumphouse #3_1 metaG | ecosystem: Environmental > Aquatic > Deep subsurface >... | reverse complement strand
CTGCATCCAAAACCGTGTGAACAACTCCTAAAGCGTTGCCTTTTGGAGCAGTTGGAAGAGCATTATCCAAATTTTGTTCTTCCTCGGGAGAGAGCTTTTCGCCGTTATGGTCGAAAACTTTGAGACCGTTGCAGGAGGGTGCATTGTGAGAAGCAGTCACCATAACTGAAAAATCCACATTTAAGGTTTTTGAAACGCTCACAAGCGCGGGAGTCGGCAAAACTCCGAGACAGAAAACCTCCGCATCGTGTTCTAGAAGGCCGTGCAATAATTGCCGTTCTATTTGTGGCGAGCTTAACCTAACATCACGGGCAACTGCTATTCGAATAGGGCGTAATTTTGAATCTTGTTGTGCATCGCAATTTTCGTCGCCTGCATTTTCATTCCCGTGCGTACGCGTGCGCGCGTGTCCTAATGAAGCCAACGCGCGTCCCAACAATTTGGGGATTTCATTTGCCTGCAACCAATCCGCTTCGCCTCTAATACCGTCCGTTCCAAAAAATTGCATAAGCCCCCCTAGATTTTTAGAAAACAAAAACAGAGACCGTTGCCTCTGTTTTCCTTTGTTAAATCAGCGAATAAAACATTGAGTTATTTCTTCTGTTCAGTTAGCCATTTCGAAACGCTATCAGCAGCGATTGCGCCATCTGCGCAGGCAGTCACTACTTGTCGAAGAGTTTTTTGTCTTAAATCTCCGGCTGCATAAACGCCTTCAATATTTGTGGACATATCATCTTTTGTGATGAGATAACCTTTTTCATTGCGGTCAATTTCTGTTGCCAAAGTGCTCGAAGGGACTTGTCCGACTGCAACAAACAAGCCGTCAAGTTTGAGTTCGCTTTCTTCTCCACTTTTGACATTTGAAATCTTAATAGCCGACAATTTTTTGTCGCCCTCTAATTCCTTTATCACGCTGTCCCAAATCACATTTATGGTTGACGATTTTATGCGTTCAGCGAGTATTTTGTCAGCACGCAGTTCATTGCGACGATGTATCAAATAAACCTTGCTTGCAAAACGCTCAAGGTAAAGCGCATCCTCAACTGCCGTGTTTCCACCACCATTGACCGCTACATTTTTTCCACGGAAGAAAGCACCGTCACAGGTTGCGCAATAAGAAACGCCACCGCCTATAAATTCCATCTCTCGTGCAAGCCCGAGGTTGCGTGGACTTGCGCCCATACATAATATGACAGAGGAGGCTTCTATGATACTGTTTTGAGTGACAATTTGTTTAGGATTTTTAGCAAGATGCAAAGCCAATACCTCTTCATAAACAAAATTTACGCCAAAGCGTTCTGCTTGCTCTTGCATTTTCAAGGTCAGTTCAAAGCCCGAAGATGTTTCAACACCAGGGTAATTCTCAATTTCTGAGGTAAGAGCAGCTTGACCGCCAATTCCTTGCTTTTCAATGATGGCAACGCTAAGTCCGCCTCGCGCCGCATAAATTCCTGCGGTTAGGCCTGCAGGGCCGCCGCCTATAATGGCTACATCGTATTTCATAGTTACTCCTAATATATAGAATATTTCTTATGCTAATATGTGCGATAATCAAAAAAAATCTTATTTTGTTTATCCAAAGATATGTCGTCTCAAACAGGCTAATTAGTGGAAACAGGCGCAATCAAACACTATCTAGCACTATCAATCACAAACGTAACTATTGTCGCAAACAGTGGAAACAGTCACAAACGGTCACAAACAAAATAGAACACAAAAATGACTCAAACCTTTTCAGATTAATTCAGAATTTTGCTCAAATTCCGCCTGATTTTTGAAAGAGTATTGTCAACTTTTTTTGTTGTGATTCCAACTTCAGCAGCAATCACTTCATACGAATCGCCCTTCAAATACAATCGAAGGATTTCAAGTTCTTGTTTGTTGAAAGTCGAATTGACGACAGAGTAAAAAGCTTTTGAGCTTTCATCTTGAAGCAATTTTTCTTCAGGACCAAGCTCCTCGCTTTTCACGGTGTCAATATACTCTTTGCCATCGTCATCCTCGTCGTGAACTGAGGAGTAAAGTGAAATGTAATCGTTTAGGAATTTGTGTTTTTTGCGGTTGGCAGATTTTATTGCGTCTTGCAGCTGACCGCGAATGCAAATTATAGCAAATGTTTTGAATGAGGCCGCACGATCGGGAGAGTAGACTTGAATTGCTTTATAAAGTCCTATCATACCTTCTTGTATCAAATCTTCGTAATCCGCACCAACCAAGAAAAACGAACGCGACAAAGTCTTGACCATATCTTTGAAACGATAAAGCAAGGCGGAAGTGGCATTGTCGTCGCCATTTTGTGAAGCAAAGGCGAGTTCTTCATTTTTCATAAGTTCATAATTCATAGTTTATTTTTCTATCTAATTGATAGTGTTTGCGGTTTTATTTTAACAATTTTAAGTTCAGAGATTTTCTACCAAACTAAATTTTGAAATAATCGTAATTTTTTACAATTATATTGTTTTAGCAAAAAATTATTTTGTTTCTCGATGCAACTTTTATGAATTTTTCCGTTGCCTTGCACACTCATACAAAACAACACCTGTTGCAACTGATGCGTTAAGAGAGGATATTTTTCCGAATTGCGGAATAGTTATCGTGGCGTCGCAAAGTTCCTTTGTCAAACGCTTTATTCCTTCGCCTTCATTTCCAATCACCAATGCAACATCACCGTCAAGTTTTGTCCTAAAAAGGCTTTCTCCGTCGAAATCTGTTGCATAAACCCACACATTAAGTTTTTTTAGCTCTCGAATGGTATCATTTATGTTTGTGACTTTTGCGACCAATATATGTTCTGCAGCTCCTGCCGAAACTTTCAATACAGTGCCATTTACACCTACAGCGCGGTGGCGGGGAATAACAATTCCGTGTGCGCCAAAGCACTCTGCAGAACGCATTATTGCGCCAAGATTGTGAGGGTCAGTTATTCCGTCAAGAAGAACAATAAGAAGGCTTTCATTTTTTGATTTTGCGAGTTCCAAAATATCAGACACTTCGCAGTAATCAAATTCGCTGGTGATGGCAATCACACCTTGATGATGTGAGCATTCCGCTGTTTTGTCTAAAAATGCTTTATCCACAAAAGATATAAAAACACCTTTGTCCTTGGCTTTTGAAATAAGTGCATTAATGCCTGCGTCATAGTTTCCTTTTTCAACAAGCAACTTTTCTATTGTGGTTTCTGAACTAAGTGCTTCTCGGACAGGGTTTTTCCCGAAAACGATCATACACTACCTCGCATTTTTTTATTTTTAACATTAAATCTATTATTTACATATTCAAAAGTAAACGGGCAGTCAATTCTTGAACCGACAAAATCAGCATTCATCTGTCGTTGCCAGATTCAAAAGTTCTACAATTCTGTCAGTTTGTCCTGTGAGATACAGATACCCAATCACGGCTTCAAAGCCGCTTGCTTTGCGATACTGTGATAGAGCAGCGTGTTTGGCAGTGGTGTGAACGCGAGCGTTTCTTGCTCTGCGAAAAATATCCGCTTCAACATCATGCAAAGACGAAAGCAAATTGTCAGCTATAACTGCCTGCTTTATAGCGCAAACCTCTTTTGTGACTTCTTTGTGAAGTTCGCCTGTTTGTTTGTCCGAACCTATCGTGACTTCTGAACGGACAAAAAGAGAGTGAACACTGTCACCGATAAACGCAAGCGACATAGGATGAAGTGCAAGCGCTTCTGCACTTGAAATAGGAGCTTTAAGCTCAGGAATAAAATGTGTTAAATCTTTCATCACAGACTTATTTTAGCACAACAAAGCAATATTGACAAGAGTAAAGTCTTATGATAATATAATAATTGAAGTTGTACAAATTGAGATAATCGATTTTTGAAACCAAAATTATTATTGATAAATTTTTTGATAAAGTTGTAAAAATTAGTTTTTATTGTGTTTATAAATAGAGGACTAAAATGAAAAAGAAAATTAACAGCACGCTCTTTCTCGCCATACTACTTGTGTTCCTAGCATTTTGCCTGACAGGATGCGGGCTTTGGTCTACTCCGCTCAAAAGCATAAGCTTTGGAGAAATAACTACAGTTGAAATGAATGTGGGTGAAGAACTTCAGCTTCAGCCAATTTTTACTCCTTCAACAGCAAGTTCTTCAGTTCGTTACACCACAAGCAATGCGGCCGTGGCTTCCGTTTCTGAAAGCGGTTTATTGCGAGGCGAGAGCAGTGGGACAGCAACTGTCACCGCGTCAAACGTTTTAGGAACAATAAGTTGTGAACTGAGCGTTGTTGTTACCTATGAAACTATACCGGAAGGATTGCTTCAACTCGCCGCAGAAAATGCGCAACAACTTTACGGAACAAGCATTGAGCCTGTTTCATTTACTTTGAGTTGGGGTGACATTCATGTTCCGACAACAGCAACTATTGAATGGTACAGAAAACTCAAAGATGATGCGGAATTCACAAAAATCGCAGATGCAACATCCCAAATGTCTTATATTCTCACACCTCCAAACGAAATGGGATACAGCGCAACGATGCAAGTTCGAGTGACCTATGATGAAAACACTTACATATCAAACGACATAATTTACGGCGTTTACGATGAAATGCGAGATGTGCAAATTTCATATTCGCAAAGTGACAGCGGATTAGAAGTTGAAAGCGCGACATACTACGCGCAACTCGGTGAAGAATTTACTCTGTCACTTGATTGGAACGACGATTCAAATCAAGATCCCGAAATAAGATGGTTTATTGAAAAAGGTTCAGTCGGAACAAAAGCGGAGATAGCAGGTCAATCTTTGGCTACATTGTCATATGCAATAGTGCCCACCGGCTCATCGACTGCATCAGATATGATTGACGATTACACGGTTACTGCTTCTGCTGACGGTGTTTTCAATAATATGGTTTATAATTTCTATTTATCCACAGATTATGCCGATGTAAAAAATGCAACTTTAAGTGCCGCAGGGCACACAGGTAGCAATATATCAATGACCACGCTTGACTCAGAAGACCTCGTCTTTTCAGCGGGCTGGAATTATAACTGCACGGACAACACAAAGGTAGTTATTGAATATTACACAGCTCCTCCACTTGAAAATGAAGAAACTGAATATACCTATACCTTGCAACACACAGTCAACGCAAGTGCAACCGATAGAACTTACACTTATTCGCCGATTTTGGAAAACGGAGTCTATGCAGTCAAAACAATAGTGTACAACGAATCGGAAAGTCCTATCAAATCCGAAGCTGTTGTTGAAGTCACAATTTTGGAACAATATAATGCGGTTCAGACATTGTCGCTTTCACTTTCAAGCGGAATTTTGGAACAGAAAAATGGAATATACGGCAATTTAGTTTTTTCTGCATCGCCAACCCCATCGGAATGTCTTAATTCGACTCTTGAGTATGAATGGTTTGTTGATGGCATATTGCAGAGCGAACAATCTGATTCCACTTTCACATTGGCAAGCTCATATCTTTCCTCCAATCTCGGAGAAACAGTAGTAAAAGCGAAATTGGCAGGAGTTGAAAGCAAACAAATGACGGCGCTTGCATTTGTCAATTCAACATCTAGCGACAGCTATCTCAACGACAAATTTGTATGGAACGCAAACGAATATAATCACTACATATCTTCAATGGATGAATTTGTGATAGCAATGAGTTATATCGCGATGACAAGAATATCGGCACAAAACTTCTGCTTTGATTCAAATTCGGGAATTACATTCAATGACACGGACAGCTTCCGACCGTATTTGCTCGAAGGGTCGGCAGGTTTTGATGAGGCAGGCACTCGTTCTTATTCATACGGATACACAGGTTCAAACACTGTTCAAATTGGATGGGACAGCGGAGCGCCGCTAACTTCTTCCACTTCATTTGATGAAACAAGTCCTTATTACAACGCAGAAGCTGACAGAACTGTCACTCAACTGGCAGGTATGAACGCGCATTACTCGACACTTACCGATCGCGCAACATTGCCTGTTGACGGCTTTGCAAACACATATAATGTCACAACCTCAAATATGTTATCACGCGTTGTGTCTTGGGGATATAAGCCAACTTTTGATGCGGTAGGAAGTGAAACTGCTGCTCAAACCACAGCAAGAACCAATGCTCAAACTATTTACAACAATGCTCGTGCAATATTGCTTGAAATTTGTGACGACCAAATGACCGATGTTGAAAAAGTTCACTCAATATATGATTGGATTATCGAAGAAGTTCAATATGATTATGCACTAGCTGGTGCAACAGGTGCAACGGTTGACCAAACGCTTGAATATGACGGCTTTTATCTTGAGGGAGTGTTCCTTAAAGGAGCAGAAGAAACTCGGACAGCAGTTTGTGATGGCAAGTCAAAAGCTTTTGCGCTTTTGTGCGGAATGGAGGGAATTCAATCGTGCAGAATTATTGGTTATGTAAACAATGATGAAGGTGCAGGTCACGCTTGGAACAAGGTGTTAGTTGACGCGGATGGAAATGGTATAAAGAATTGGTATATTGTTGACTCCACCTGGGGTGATTTGTATATGAGCGGAAAAGAATATTTGAGACACAACTACTTCTTACTTGGCGAAGATGAAATTTATTACTCTGAAGAATTCACTTCAAATACACACACCGAATCTCGTGACTATTATCCTGAAGCAGAAGACAGCGTGTTTGAGTATTATCAATATTTATCATATACAGTCAATGCTGATTTACTTGATGGGCAAGACCTCGTAGGTATTCCAAGTGATATATCGAACACGGCAACAGCTATTGTTGAAAATGCCGAAGACCTTGCAGTGCTTCTTGCAGTGGCACAGACATCTGGATACACTGAATTCAAGATGGCAGATGGGGTGAGCTTTAGCGAAACGCTTTTCAGCCAAGCAAAAAGAATGCTGGTGAACGAAGGCGGAGGGTGGTCAACCACACCTGTTGAAAGAGGATGTTATCTGTATGTTTTCACTCCGTAACTATTGTTTGAAATTTGCAAACCAAAATTATAAGGCAAAAAGAAGAAAATCGACAAAATCCTGCAAAAAACATAGTTAAAGCAAAATATAAAAAGGACTGACACTTGTCAGTCCTTTTTTATAGCCAAAAAATTAGTTTTTTGTGAAATCAAAGATATTTATTAAAACAATTCCGATATTATATCACTAAAATCTGTGGAGTCTTTTGTATCTTCCAAGTTGCGACAATAAAATAATCCCGATACTATCTCACTAAAATCCGATATAAGTCTACATAATATCTCAAAATTTCATTTCAATACATTGCAATATCAAGATATCGATTTTCAAATAAACAATACAGATATAAAAATTTCAGTCTATATTGGTTGCAAAGCAAATTACTATTTTACAAATATGCTCTCAATTCCGTAATATTTTTTTGATATAGTGACATTAAATCATTTGCAAGATTTGGTATCTCTTGACCGTTATCCTGCATTTCGTTTATTGTCTTTTGAACCGAGTTAATGCCCATATTTGTGCCTTCAATCAACATTTGTGCAATGTTTTCAGTTGATTTATCAAAAATAGCGTTCATTGTCACACCAGTTTTCAACATCATTTTTTGAAATTTGCCGGATTTGCATTCTTTTATTTCTTCATTTGTCAACATATTTTCAGCATCTTGCTGTATTTTTTTCAAATCTTCCCTTTGGCAGAGCACTTTGTGCATCAATTCTTCATCCTCCACATAAGAGCGGATGTTGTTTATTGCTTGAATGCCCATATCAGTGTTTTTTACAATTTCTTTTGTTATATTCATATTTCCTCCTTTTGTCAGGTTTTGCACTTATTTTGTGCATAGAAATAGATATTATTCAAAGAAATTCATCGTCATTAATATTGATTTAATATAAGTAAATTAACAATAAAAATTAAACTTTCAAAAGAGCGATTATAGTTTTCGCGTCCTTTATTGTGCCATCCAAAGCCATTGATTTTGCTCTAGAAAGGGGCATTTTTACCAGGTTTAGGAATTCATCCTCATCTGGATTTGTATCGCAAGGAATAAACTCTGTTGCTAAATAAATATATATAATTTCTGAAGAATAGCCCGGTGTAGGGTAAATTTGGCAAAGAGGCTTAATATCTTTTGCACTAAGTCCTGCTTCCTCAGCTAGTTCACGAATAGCACAAGCTTTTGGATTTTCTCCGAGCTCAAGTTTGCCTGCTGGAATTTCTAACAATTCCTCTCCGTATGGGTAGCGGAATTGTCGCACTAGATAACAAAAATTTTCGGTATCAACTGCAAGCACGCTTGCTCCACCGTTGTGCTCGACAACTTCGCGCTTACAAGGTTTCCCGTTTGGAAGAAGTGCGTCATCATTTCTTACCTTGATAATTCGCCCTTTGTAGACATAATTTTTTGATACTGTTTGTTCTTTCATATTCATATTTCAATCATAGCACGCACTCAAATGTATCGCAACAATTTGCTTGTCTTTTGTCTGAGTTTTTGTCTTTGCAACTGTATATCAAATCCCAATTTGGCAATACTTAGTGGGCGAGGTTATTATGAAAAGAATAGTATTGATTTTTGTGGTTTTTATTATGGTTGCTTTAGTGGCAGTGCTCTGTGCTTGCACTCAAAACCAGGAAGCTTCACTATCAGACGAATGCCTGAGAATACATATCCGTGCAAACAGCAATAGCACAGAAGATCAGACAGTAAAGCTCAAGGTACGTGATGAACTGACTGCATTTTTCACCATAAAACTTGAATTATGTAAAAATAAAGAACAAGCATACGAAGCATTGCAAAATGCTATGCCTGAAATAAAGCAAATTGCCGAGCAAACTCTTTTGGAAAACGATTTTGATTATGGAGTAAATGTTACGCTGGCGCAAGAACATTTTCCAGACCGCGAATACGACAATCTTGTGTTTCCCGAGGGCGAATACGATGCGCTTGTGGTTGGTTTGGGAACTGCGACAGGAGACAACTGGTGGTGTGTAGCTTTCCCGCCATTGTGTTTCGTGCCAAATGGTGATGGCGAAGATATTGTTTATAAATCGTGGGTGAAAGAGCTTATTGATAAAATCTTCAACTAATACACCTTTGACTCATATTTCTAAACCATATTTTCGATAGATATATTCAAAAAATCCGATAAACGACGCGAATTTCAAAAAACTCTAATATAAATTGAAAATAAAAACAAAATAACAACAAGAAACTTTTTTCACAAGGAGATTTATGAAAAAGAAAATTGTTGCTATTTTTTTTGTGTTCTTGACTTTGTTCACAGTCACTGCAGCCACATTTATTTTTGCAAACAATGGAACTGAGATTGTCGCAGAGGCTGCGGTTTTGAAAACTGGAAGCTCGGGAACTCAAGTTAAAACACTGCAAACAAAGCTAAAAAGTTGGGGGTACTATTTCAGTTCCGTAGACGGAATATTCGGTTCGAAAACCAAAACGGCAGTCATATATTTTCAGCGCGTCAACGGATTGACACAAGACGGAATCGTGGGCGCAAAGACTGCGGCGTCGCTCGGTATGAGTTTGTCATCAACATCAACAAGCAGTTCATCTAGTGGATATTCATCTGCAGACGTATATTTACTTGCAAAACTTGTTTATGCAGAAGCGAGAGGTGAGCCTTACACCGGACAAGTTGCTGTGGCGGCGGTCGTGCTCAATAGAGTTAAGAGCTCGCTTTTTCCAAACACAATATCCGGTGTTATTTATGAGCCGTACGCTTTCACTTGCGTCAGTGACGGACAGATAAATTATGCGCCGAATGACACAGCAAAAAAAGCCGCGCAAGACGCTATGAATGGTTGGGATCCAAGCAACGGGTGCATTTATTATTATAATCCTGCGACGGCAACATCAACTTGGATGAAGAAAAGACCTGTATTGTTGGTCATTGGCAATCACGCTTTCACTTTATGATTTTGAAAAATTCCAATGCAAATTAATATGAATATTCAGACGTAAATAAAGGCAGACAACCAATATTGACAATGAAATAAAGAAGTAATCGGCTAAAATGAAATCGTAAAAGAACTCATAAAAGCGGAAATAAATAGGAGTGGATATGTACAAAGAAAATGATAGAAATAAACCGTATAAAAATCAAAGTGGCGAAACCCAAAAAACCAAAGATGAAAAGAACCCGCGTAACAATAATGGACTCAAAATAACAATTGTAGTTATGGCGTTTGCGCTTATTGGGCTTGTTGTCGGAATGTGTGTTCTTGGCACAAGCAAATCGGAAGACACGACGCTAAAAGACGCAAGCTTTCAGCGTGCTTATTTTGACCTCGTTGCCGAAACAAACGATATCGCGGTCAATATGAGCAAACTTGATGCGGCAAATTCAGCCTTGCAGCAACAACAGTTGCTTTACGAAATATGGAAAAATGCCGACCTCGCCGAAATGAGTTTGGCATCACTTTCTTCAAAGGATTCGGGAGTTGGGAGTCTCATTAAATTTATGAATCAAACTAGTGACTACTGTTATTTTTTGGCGCTGGAATTGAAAGGTGAAAAAACCTTGACAACAGAGCAGGAAGATAACTTGAAAAAACTGAGCGAAATGCTTAAGGAAGTAAACAGCGCACTAAGCGACGTTCAGGGAAAGATTGAAAACGGTGGGTTGGAGATTGGCGATGAGAGTGCTTTGTCAGGAGCGATGGGTGATATGTTTGAGAAGTTTAGTGAAACAAGTGTAGAATACCCGCAACTTATATATGACGGACCGTTTTCGGATGGACTTGCCGACAAAGAAACAAAAGGCTTGAACGGTGATGATATCGATGAGGCGAAAGGAAACGAACTTGTTAAAAAAGTGATTCCGAGTGAAAAGATTGAGAGTATAACTTTTGACGGTGAATGGGATACAGACATCGCAACAATGAATTACACAGTAAAAATTGAAGGCGGACAAGAAATAATGGTTCAGCTTGCAAAAAAAGGCGGAAGTTTGCTTTTGTTAAACCGTGACAGAGAGTTGAAATCACCCGAAATTTCAAGTAATAAAGCAGTTGATATTGCAGAAAAATATTTGCGCGAAATAGGTTATAGCGACTTGCAAAGCGTTTGGACGTCAAATATCGGCGGAATATATTATATCAATCTCGCAGCGCTTCAAAACAATGTAATTCTTTACCCTGATTTAATAAAGGTCAAAATTGCAAGCGATGACGGAACAATACTTGGAGTTGATGCAAAGGGCTATGCCTACAATCACATTGAACGTTCGCTTGAAACGCCCAAATTGAGCGTGACAGAAGCAAAAGCAAAAGTAAAATCAAGCTTAAATGCAAATGAAGGCAGGCTTGCACTTATTCCTTATCGTACAAACGGGGAAAGATTAACGTATGAATTTGCATGTGAAGGTGACGGATTGTATTTCATCTATATCGATGCCGTGACTGGTGAGGAAGTGAATATTTTATTTGTTATTGACAGCGAAAATGGAACACTTTTGATGTAAATTCAAGATGCAAGAAAATCAATGTTGCGTTTTGAATGATAAGAAGTTGCAAAATAATGAAAACAAAGTTTTGCAAGAATGTTCAGAATTATAAGGACGGAAATTCCGTTGAAGTGAAACAGCGACACGCATATACAAAAAAAATCAAGGTATCACTCAAAACGCAATTTGATATAAAACAAACGATAAAAACACGAGCGAAAGTTCGTGTTTTTATCTCATTATGTAGGAGGAGAAGAAATGAACCCTTACAGTTTAAGTTTTGTTTTTGCGGTCAATTTCTTGTGACAGCCTATTGTGTCTTGTGACAAAAGCTTTGTAGCGTTCAGCGGAACTATCTTTTTGGCTTTTAGCAGCTTTTTCTTTGCTTTCTTTCGCAGAAACGTCCTTTTTTACGGGAGCAGCATTTTTTGCAGGCGCGCTAAAAGGAGAAACCGCATCAGTTAGCAGAGATGGATTCGTTGCGTTTCTGTCGCCGAAACCTGCTATTTTGTTGTTTGATATCGGCATAGCCGTGCGAAATTTGTTAAATATCATATCTACCTCAACATTTTTAGCCAAATATTATTGCAATAATTTGGTTTATACTATATACTTATGTGGAATTTGTCTAAAGTTTTCTTTCAAGGAGAAATATCTATATATGAGAAAAAAGTATTTGACAATAGTTGTATGCTTGTTGATGGTTGCTGTTTTGACAGTTGCCTTGACCGCTTGCAACAAATACGAGTGGCAAACAGTTGCTGGCGGTGACCCAACCGCAGATGTAATTAGCAACGGTGGATATGCAGTTCAACAAGGCAATCATGTTTATTTTGTGAACGGTTTTCAAGGCACAACAGCAGAAAACGCTTGGGGTACTGTTTATAAGCAGGGAATTATGAGAGCCACACTTGCTTCTGACGGCACAATTGACGCCGACAGCTATGCATTGGTAGTGCCAAAACTCATATATTCAAGTGATGCAAACAGCGGAATTGCTATTTTCGGAGAATGGATTTATTACGCAACTCCAAACAACGAAAAAGATAAAACCGGTGTGGCCTCCACAATAAATTTGGATTTTATGCGCACAAAGATTGACGGTTCTATCACTCAGAAAATTTATACTTTGGCAGCAAGAAGTTATCCATATCTTTTTACTTCAACACGCATTTTGTACTATAATGCAAATGTTATTTACGCCATTGATTTCAGCGGAATGAAGACGAATAAAGATATTTCAGACGGTGCAGGTGCTTATCGCGCAACACTTGCTTCAGATGTCACCTCATACACTTGGAAGTACGATTCAGATTTTGCAGCAAATCAAGGTACGGTTTCATCAAACTATGTGCTTTACACCTCATCAACAACCGATACCACTCAATCTTATCGCTACTGCAACGAACTCAACATTATCAATATTGATGGAAGCGGAAAGTCAACACTAGTGAAATTTGATACCTACACAACAGACTACAAACTTGCGCTTTTGAATTCCATTGTTGAAGATGATCAATCATTCACAATTTATTACACAAAGACCAAGCAAGTTGGTTCAACCGAAACGGTTGACGGCGTTTTCTGCAACAAGATTGTTATCGCGGACATGGTTTTCAATGTTCAAACAGAAAAACAACTAACCGCAAATAAGCAAAGCACAATTTTCCCAATTAGTTATGAACAGGGAGCACTTATCACGGACACCACGGACAGCTTTGTATATTATTTGAACGGGACAGCAGGCACAAGTGAAACATATTCGAAGAAAGTTATCGGCAAAACAACATCAACCGCGCAATTTGTTTTGAATGTTGAAGGCAACTGGTATGTTTATTACACTGACACTACAGATGCAAAAACAATCTATCGTATAAATCTTATTGAAGGCGAAGGTTCAAATCCAAACGAAGTAGCTGTTTTGACAGCGGGAACAATCAAACTTGATTGGACAAAGCTTGATATGATAAAAAACGGCACAAGAATTGACTTCTTGTATTTCAATACTGGTGATTACACATATTTGCATCGTGCAAATCTTGCATCATTTGATGGTAGCAATGCATTGACTTCAAGTGAATTGTTCGGAAAAATGACAGATGAAGATATTGCGACAAAGACTGCAGCAGAAGAGAAAGAAGCATAAAAAGAATTGTTCGGAAAAATGAAGATGAAAATGTTGCAATGAAAAGTGTGGAAATAGAGATAAAGTATTAAATGTATAGAAAAATAAAAAACGCACGCTTGCCGTGCGTTTTTTTGTTATATTAAGTTGAAATATGTTTTGATAAATTGATACGCAATACAAATAAAGAGATGCAATACAAATAATGAAATATAAATTGCAAATCTGCATTGATAACAAACAGTAAACAATAAAAATTTTGTATTGATAAAAATTTATAAAATGGTAAAATGGATTTGATGAGGGAAGAATATAAAAGTACTCCACAAGGATAGCAAAAATTATAGATTAGTCAGTTTAAACCTTTTGTATTCAATATTTATTATATAGATAATAATAAATACAGATAGTATAATAAATAATCCTAAATAAAAATATGGTAAACGATGAAATAAAACTAAATGGAACAAGAATAATGAGGAGCAAAGAATGAACACTAAAACTATACTAATTACAGGTTCGTCACGAGGTATAGGCGCGCAGATTGCAATGTCAGCAATCGATGAATACAATGTTGTGATTTGCT
>Ga0172378_10003837_pt1 | contig 14130 bp, 11 predicted proteins | sample GrowelOW332metaG_FD_119755 | JGI IMG/M metagenome (GOLD analysis project Ga0172378, IMG submission 119755) | Groundwater microbial communities from an aquifer near a municipal landfill in Southern Ontario, Canada - Pumphouse #3_1 metaG | ecosystem: Environmental > Aquatic > Deep subsurface >... | reverse complement strand
GAAAAGAAAATTTTGTTCGACAAAATTTAACAAAAGAGACCCATTTTATTGCTTCAACAGGAATAGAAGCCAAAAGTTGTGGAAAATTTTTAGTCAAATTAGACGCGATAGCACTATACCCGACAAAAAAAGGTCAAATACAATATCTATATGCTCCTACTCATCTAAACCCCACTTACGAATATGGAGTAACGTTCGAAAGAGGCTGTGTTGTCAATTATGGTGATCGTAAACATGTTTTTATTAGTGGAACAGCGAGTATTAATAATAATGGAGACATACTTTATCCCGGAGATATCATTAAACAGACTCATCGTGTATGGGAAAATGTAGAGACTTTGCTGAAAGAAGGTGAAGCTTCATTCAATGATGTGAACTACTTTATCGTTTATTTACGAGACATCGCAGATTTTACGATCGTCGAACAGCTTTATAAAGAAAAGTTTCCGGATATTCCACAGACGATAGTTCTTGCTCCAGTCTGTCGCCCAGCGTGGCTAGTGGAAATGGAATGTATGGCTACTGTTCAAAAAACAAATAATCTATATCCAGACTTATAAATAAAATACCCTCTTTCATAATCTCTGATAAGAGGGCATTTTTCATATTCAAATAAAATTTATCGGTTAAGAATCTTATCCATCAATAAATTTCCTTTAATACGGATAACAGAAAAAGAATATGGAGGCATTTCATAATCGAAACGGCTTCCAACATCAAAAGATGATTCTTGTGGGATCACATCAGTATCCGTTGGTCTCCCTTTCAAAACTTGTAATATTACTTTTTTTGTACCAAAAACCAATCCTTTTAAATCAAGAGCTACTCTTGATTGAACCGGTAATAGGTTCGCCAGTTTTATTATTACATCACCTGTGCGACTATCACGAACAACGGACTCTCCAACTCTATTAGCAACAGTCTCATTTTCATTTTCGACCTTCCAGATACAAGGTATATATTCATCACCACTATTAATTCCATATAGTTCCTGAATATAATAATCAGTTGTCAATTTAATTTTTGTATTATCAAAATAAATTAAATCAGGACGCCATTGACAATGACCTTCTTTACCTAAAAGAGGTGCATAACTAGTCATTTCTACCAAATCTGCATTTCGTTCAACGTCGGTCAAATAAAGAGCGCAAGACAAAGCCGTTTCCAAATTATTCGGTCTTCCCGGCAAATGTGATGCATATTCTCCGAGATAAACATGAGGTTTAGAACGATCATAATTATCATAAAAATTGCGATTATTAATAAACCAACCAGGAGAATTATAATAATGTTCGTCTACAATAGGAACTTTCAATTCTGTTGCAAATTTCCAACCCTCCTCATAATCGGAACCTTCATAAAAAGGACCAACTGTACCGATGATCTTTATTTTAGGATATTTGGAATGAACTGCTTCATAAATCATTTTGAAACGATCTTTAAAAACTTCTGAAATCAAGTCTTCATTTCCTATTCCTAAGTATTCCAATCCAAAAGGTTTAGGATGACCTGCTTCCGCACGAAGTTTTGCCCAATATGAAGTTCTGGGATTACCATTCGCCCATTCTATCAAATCAAGAATATCTTGAACATAAGCTTTCATATCATTCATAGGAATTCCGCCCTGTTGCCCGGCTCCACCATCTTGCGAATTTTGACAAGGAACTCCGGCAGCCAAAACAGGCAATGGCTTTGCACCTATATCTTCACAGAACTGAAAAAATTCATAATATCCAAGTCCTACTGTCTGGTGATAACCCCATAAATTGCGCTGAGGAATCCGTGATTCCAGAGGGCCAATCGTATTTTTCCAACGGTAAATATTTCCTATCCCATCTCCATGAGCCACACATCCACCCGGAAAACGCATAAAACGAGGATGAAGGTTTGCAAGGGTCTGTGCAATATCTCGTCGTAAACCATTTGGACGATTTTTGAAAGTATTTTGCGGAAACAAAGAGATCATATCGAATGCATAGCTTCCACTTCCTGAAGGCACAATTTCCAAAGTAGCAGATTCGGTAGAAGAAGATGGTATTAAAACGGTTTTTACTTTCTTCCATATTCCTACAGGAATATTGATCTGTGAAGACGCTACTGCTATTCCTAACTTGTCACGTAAAATTACATTTACATTTGAAGATTCACCCGTAATTCGTTTCCCAAATAAAGAGAAATCATATTTTTCTCCTTCCTTAAGTGCAATTCCATCCCACCCCATATTAACTAATGCACCACCGGGAGCAGTGACATTGAGTATGGCATAATGAGAATTATGAACATGAATAGGCATAACACTATCAATAGTAAATGTAAGACCATCACCTTTTACTTTCCATGAATATGTTGCATTCCAGTTTGAGTCAGAACCTAATTTATCATGTGTGTTATATTCAAAATCTCTATTTTGAATTAATTCGGCATAAAGTCCTCCGTCAGCCCCATAATTAATATCTTCAAAAAATATTCCGATCAAATCTTTACTAATTTTTTTGATAGGACCTGCTTGGACTGTAAGTTGAGCCCTAACAGGTAAAAGTCCTTTGAAGCGAGAAGCATCATCCTTCATTTGTTCAGCATCAAGTTGATTACGATAGGTCTTTTGATCATAATAATCAATAAGACGGTCTACAAGGCTGCTTTCCACTTTATGAATTTGACCCACAGCTTGAATCCCATCTGGGAAATAAATACTGTCACGCCTTACACTGCGATCAGGACGTATTTTTATTTTTTCCGGATAAAATTCTTGCGGTTTCCACAAAATTAAATCTAAAGTTTGCGTACGAGCAATAATTTTATCATATTCATTGACAAGCCAAGAACAAAACCAGACACCATCTGCATTACGTTCCAAGACAGGGTCTAACATCCGTTTTTGTGTATTCCATGAGCCGTAGTCACAAGTTAAAAAGCTAAATTCATTTCCAATTTTAGTCCAACGTTTACCATCACCACTCCATGCAAAATGAAGTCCGTTACGACAATGTTTTTTTGTTGTAGAATATGAAAACAAATAAAGAGAATCCGGACGATTAGGCAATGGAACACAATATGCCAAAGCCTCGCCTTGTACAACCAAAAATAAACAGCTTGTTAAAATAATCTTCTTTATATTCATTACAATACATTTAATTTAATAAACGAATGTAAAGATAAGGAAAGATTCTTATAACCACAATTATTCAAAAAAAAACGGACACTGTTAATAACAGTGTCCGTTTACTATTTGTTTCCTTTCGGAATTTTCATTTACTTTTTCAAAATGTCAGGCTCCTGCGCCCAACATTACACTTTCTCCAACATAAGTTAATGCTTCAATTGTTGCATTCTTCATTCTGTTTTTGAAATCAATCATTTTCTTTTTCATAATTTGTTTTCCTTTCGAAACCTTCGGCTATATTGCCGAAAGTTCATTTTCTTTTTACCTTTAAATTAATCCTAAAAACATACTATCATTTCGATGATAGTTCTCATTACCTTAAATAATACCTATAATTTCTTTGTTATCCTGTCTCTCTTTTTGATTGACACTGCAAAGATAAGCACGAATTAGAATGAAATGCAAATATTTTATGCTATAAAACATGTTTCTTGCCGTTTTAATGATATAAATCAAGAAAAGCTACCTCATATTCCTTTAAAAGTATTTTTGGTATTAACTTTGTATAAAATAAAAAATCCATATTATTCACTTAAATAATTTTATATGAAACGACATTTTTTAATTCTACTGAGTATATTTTTTATTGCAATAACAAGCTTTGCACAACAAGCCAAATATGTTTTCTTTTTTATAGGAGATGGCATGGGAGTAAATCAAGTTCAAGGAACAGAGATGTATTTAGGAGAAATTCAAGGGAAAATAGGTACTTCTCCATTACTCTTTACCCAGTTTCCATATATGACTGTTGCCACTACTTTTTCTACTTCATCAGGAATAACCGATTCGGCAGCAAGCGGAACAGCCCTCGCTACAGGAATTAAAACACAAAACGGTACTTTAGGATTGAAACCGGACCTGAAAACGCCCGTTAACAGTATTGCTGTATGGGCTAAAAAAGCAGGGAAAAAAGTTGGCATATGCACAAGTGTCGGAGTTGATAATGCTACTCCTGCCGCCTTTTACGCCCATCAGGTTAAAAGATCTAGTTATTACAATATAGGTTTGGATTTGATAAAAGCTAAATTTGATTATTACGGAGGTTCGGATTTCGTACAACCAACAGATAAAACAAATCCACAAGCTGAAACTCTTTATAACTTGGCAAAAAAAGCTGGATTCACAATAGCACGTGGTTATAATGAATACTTACAAAAATCTAAAAATGCAAAAAACATAATTCTTTTACAACCCGCAGGGGCAAAAGACATTAATGAATTTCCATATGCAATTGACCGCCAGCATGGTGATATGACATTGGAAGAACAAACAAAAGCAGGATTAGATTTCTTAATGAAGGACAATAAAAAAGGCTTTTTCTTTATGGTCGAAGGAGGAGAAATAGATCACGCCTGTCACGGAAATGATGGAGCCACAATGATACACGAAATTATAGATTTTGATAATGCTATCCGAATTGCCTATAATTTTTATTTGAAACATCCTAGAGAGACTCTAATTGTAATTACAGCAGATCATGAAACCGGCGGATTTGTTCTTGGTAATGGTGTATACGCCCTAAATTTAAAAGCTTTAGCTTCTCAAAAAGTAAGTCAAGACAAATTCACTGAAATCATTAATAATATGAGAAAAGAGTCAAAAGACCAAGTATCATGGGGAACCATGAAACAAACATTGTCTAAATACTTTGGATTCTGGAATTCAGTAACACTAACACCTCAACAAGAAAAAGAATTAAAAAAGGCTTATGACGATAGTTTCGGTAATCAAGCCGTTAAAATGGATGAAAACATGTATTCAAAAAATGAACCGATTGCTGCTGCTGCAAGAAAAATTATTAATGATATAGCTATGGTCAGTTGGGCCAGTTATGCTCATTCAGGTGGATATGTTCCTGTTTATGCTATCGGTATCGGAGCAAATTTATTTCATGCAAAAACCGATAATGCCGAAATACCGATAAAAATAGCTCATGTTGCAGGCTATACAATCATTCCTTAAATTGTATAAAATATAAAAGTTTCGGAAAACTATTCCGAAGCTTTTTCTTATTTAAAAAATCCTAACTCATTAATAAAGATCAAAGCAATGCCTATCGGTGCTACAAATCTTAGAATAAATATATAGACTTTAAAAAAAGACCGATGCAAATGTCCTTCATTCATAATCTCCCTCCAAACTAATTTCTTATTCAAATACCAACCTGTAAAAATAGAAATCAACATACCTCCTATCGGTAACATAATCTTTGTAGTAACATAATCAAACAGATCAAAAAATCCCATATTGAAAAGTCTAACATTTTTCATGACTCCCATAGACAAAGAACAGAAAATACCAAGAATTATGCAAACTCCCGTTACCAGATAAGCTGCTTTCGAACGGGTAAGCCCAAATTCTTCATGTAAATACGCGGTAGCTACTTCATGCAAAGAAATGGTAGAGGTCAGTGCCGCTATAGCCAAAAGCACATAAAACATTACAGCAAACAAATATGATAAAACAGGAAGCCCATGGAACGCTTGCTGAAAAACATTGGGCAGAGTAATAAAAACCAATGACGGACCTTTATCAGGAGATATCCCTACACTAAAGGCTGCTGGAAAAATAATCAAACCCGCAGTAATGGCAACCAATGTATCGATTGCAGCTACTCCAAAAGCTGTTTTTGTCAAATTTGTTTGTGGCGTAAAATAAGAAGCATAAGTACAGAGAGCTCCCATACCAAGACTTAATGAGAAAAAAGCCTGTCCCATTGCTCCAAGAAATACGTCAGAACCCATTTTACTAAAATCGGGTTTTAACAGAAAATCGAGGCCTTTTTCAGCATTATCCAAAGACAACGAACAAAAGACAAGTATAATTATTATCACAAATAAAAGTGGCATCATTATTTTGGAAGAACGCTCTATCCCTTTATCTACACCCCGAACAACAACATAATGTGTCAATAGCAAAAAAGCAATCATCCATATGATAGGACGAATCGGATTCTGAGTAAATGTCACAAAAGAAGCTTCAAATTGAGTTGCCGTTTTCCCATTAAAAGAATTACCTATAGCATCAAATACATATTCCAACGTCCATCCAGCTACAACTGAATAATAACTTAAAATCAAAAAACCCGTTAAAACCCCTAAGAATCCTACCCATTTCCATTGCGTGCCCGGTGCTAGTTTCTTATAAGCTCCAGCCGTGTTGGAATGTGTATGACGCCCAATAACAAATTCAGATATCATAATAGGTATACCTAAGAAAAGAATACAACCGAGATATACCAAAATAAATGCAGCGCCTCCATGCTGACCCGTTTCATAAGGAAACCTCCAAACATTACCCAATCCTACAGCAGATCCAGCCGAAGCCAAGACAGCCCCAATCTTACTTCCAAAACCTATTCTTTCATTTTTCATGATTTATTACAACTTAAATAACATTTTGCATCATTTTCATGCAAAATTAGAAATTATTTTTCTACTTTTGCAGAAATAATGAAATTTTATGCGATGAAAAAATATATCATTAACTATCCTTTGGCATGGCTTATTATTGTCATAATTTTTATATTGTCCTTCTGTACAATACCTAAAACTCCAATGGATAATGTACCTCTTATTGATAAATGGGTCCATATTTGCATGTATGCAGGTCTTAGTGGAATGATTTGGATAGAATATTTGAAAAGTCATATCACTTTCAATAAAAAACATATTATCGTAGGTGCAATACTTCTACCACTTCTGATGAGTGGAATAATTGAGTTAGGACAAGAATTTCTCACTTATGGGAGAAGAAATGGAGATTGGCTGGATTTTACGGCAAACAGCATCGGAGTCTTTATTGCATCACTCATAGGTTATTTCGTTCTGCGACACATAATAAAAACAAAGAAGGGTCAATAAAATGATTGTTTTATTTCCATTTAGAATAAGGGAAATCCATCAAATGTGAATTATAATAACGAATATCACCCGTCACCTCTTTACCAATGAAAAATGGTTTTATAAAATTCTCCGTAATACTTTTAAGTTCTATTTCTGCAACAACCAAGCCCTCATTTTCACCATGAAATTCATCAATTTCAAATGTATGTTTGCCTTCTTTTACTAAATAGCGAGTTTTGTCTATTATTCCTTTTTTACATAAAAGCATCAATTCACGGGCTTCAGATAAAGAAATTTCCTTTTCCCACTCGTAACGGCTCAAACCATTATCAATAGACGGGCCTTTAATAGTAATAAATCCTTTATCGTCACGAATTCTAATTCTCACTGTATGCTCCTTCGTCGCACTAATATATCCCTGAATAATACGTGTATGATTGCAAGCGGCTTCTTTAAAGTCGCCTACAACCAAAAATTTTCTTTCTATTTCTTGAGCCACAACAAATTACATTGATTGAGACCAATAATAGATACCCAGAATTGCAAGTATGGCAAGACACCAAACTATAATCTTAATAATCTTTGCGCCCTGTTCCTGCTGTTTTTTTTCTCTGGCTTCGGTTTTTGCCTTTCTGTCTATTGTACTCATAATAGTATTATTTAAAAGTTACTCTTAATCATTTTAGTTCCGAATCTGAAAATTCCATCAAATAAGCCTTAATAAAGCCATCAATTTTCCCATCCATAACGCCATTCACATCGCTTGTCTGAAAATTTGTACGATGATCTTTCACTCGACGGTCATCAAAAACATAACTTCGTATCTGTGATCCCCATTCTATCTTCTTCTTTCCAGCTTCTACTTTTGCCTGCTCTTCCATACGATGCTTCATTTCCTTTTCATATAGAATAGAACGCAACAAACGCATGGCATTTTCACGGTTTTTGGGTTGGTCACGTGTTTCCGTATTCTCTATTAAGATTTCTTCTTCCGTATCAGTATAAGGATCTTTGTATTGATAGCGAAGACGTACTCCTGATTCCACCTTGTTAACATTCTGTCCACCTGCACCACCAGAGCGAAATGTATCCCAAGAAATACGAGCCGGTTCAATGTTTACTTCAATTGTATCGTCAACAAGCGGAGTTACAAAAACTGATGCAAAAGAAGTCATTCGTTTGCCTTGTGCATTGTAAGGGGACACTCGGACCAAACGATGAACTCCGTTTTCACCTTTTAAATAACCATAAGCGTAATCACCTTCTATGTTCATGGTTACTGATTTAATTCCGGCTTCATCACCTTCAAGCAAATTCTCGACAGTTAATTTATATCCATTCGATTCGGCCCAACGCATATACATTCTCATCAACATAGAAGCCCAGTCCTGACTCTCGGTTCCTCCCGCGCCAGAATTTATTTTAAGTACACAGTCCATTTGGTCAGCCTCACTCCTTAGCATATTCTTCAGCTCCAAAATTTCAACAGCTTCAAATGCTTTCGTATATGCATCATCAACTTCTTTTTCAGTCATCAATTCATCTTTAAAGAAATCAAAGGAAAGGGAAGCTTCATCAACCAAATTTTTTACTTCATTATATCCGTCAATCCATTTTTGAATACTCTTGACTTTTTTCATTTGAATTTCGGCTTTTTTGGGATCATCCCAAAAACCAGGAACTTGTGTACGCAATTTTTCTTCTTCAACTTGAACCAGTTTTGAATCAATATCCAAATATTTTTTTAGGGCGTCAACACGTTCCTTGATGTCTTTCAACTGTTCTGCAGTAATCATTTAAAAATTATTTTAAACACAAAGATACAGTAAATATTCTCAGTCCCAAAAACAAGAAAAATAATTTGGGCTATTCTTCATACATTTTATTAATAATATTAGCATAATGCACATTTAAAACCTGCCGACGAATTTTCAAAGTATTAGTTATTTCCCCATTATCCATGCTGAAAGGTTCCGGTAATAATGTAAAACGTTTTACTTGCTCATAATGAGCGAACTCTTGCTGCAAAGTGTCTATGCGCTCTTTAAATAATGAAATTATTTGTGGGTTTATCAACAACTCCTTCATAGATGTATAGGTAATACCCTTTTCTTTCGCATAATTCTCTACAAGATAATATTCCGGGATAATTAGAGCCGAAACGAATTTACGTTGATCAGCAATGATGACAATCTGATCAATATAACGATCCACAACCAGTTTAGATTCGATTATCTGAGGAGCAATATATTTGCCATTAGAGGTTTTGAACAAGTCCTTTATTCGTTCGGTCAAAAATAACTCACCGTCTTTTAAATATCCAGCATCACCTGTATGAAACCACCCATTCTCATCAATCGTATCTCTTGTGGCACTTTCATTTTCATAATATCCTTTTGTTATAGTTTTACCTTTTAACAATATTTCGTTATTTTCGCCAATTTTAACCTGTAAATCGGGCATCGGACGACCAACAGAGCCAATGGTATGAGTTGTCGTAAAATCATCGCATGATACGGTTGCCGTAGATTCCGTAAGTCCATACCCCACCATCATCTTTATTCCTACGGAGGATATAAATTTCTCTACTGCTGGAGGAACAGTCGCTCCGGCCGTTGGAAAAAAATTCCCATTTTCTATACCAATAGTCTTTTTTAATAATTTATAAATAGTCTTTTCATACAAAGCATATTTCAAACGAACAGAAACAGGAGGTTTAATTCCTTTACGCAGACATTCTATATTATATATTCTTCCTATACGAATGGCATCAATCATTATCTTCTTAGTTACAGAGCTTGAAGAATTGATTTTTTCCTGTACTCCAGCATAAACTTTTTCCCAAAAACGGGGAACAGAACACATCACTGTTGGACGAATTTCTTTAATAGTCTTCTGTATATCTTGAGGAATCAAATTCACACATGTTTCACATCCTTTTTCTATACAAATATAAACCCACCCTCGCTCAAAGATGTGTGTCAAAGGAAGAAAATTCATAGAGACATCTTTATCCGTAAGAGTTTTTAAACGGATATCATGAGTTCGAAAAGCCTCCATGTAACAAGAATGATGTAACATTACACCTTTCGACTTTCCTGTAGTTCCACTTGTATACAAAATATTTGCCAAATCGTCTTCTGTAGCAGCTGCAGATAAAGCTTCTACTCTTTCCCGATGTTGCTGTTTTTCTCCCAATTTAAGGAAATCATCAAAATAAATAGATGTTTTATCTTCCGGTCTAAGTTTAACTGCCCGGTCAAATATAATCAGCTTCTGCAAAGTTTTGCATAATGGTATCACCCGATAAGCCGCATCATACTGATATTGTTCTCCTACAAAAAGGAAACGGATTTTAGCATCTGCGATTATATACTGGACCTGGGCTTCAGAGCTAGTTGCATAAAGTGGTATAGTAACCGCTCTGATACCATAGGCACCAAAATCGACATAAAGACATTCAGGTTTATTCTGAGAAAAAACTCCCATATTTTCCTGCAATCCCACTCCCTGTTCAAGCATGGCATTAGACACTATCTTTGTCTTCAAAGAAAATTCATTCCATGAAACAGGGATCCATTGTTCCTTAGAATAATCCCGATACCGTAGCGCTACACGGTTACCGTACTTTTTCGCTTGGCGATGAATAAGTACAGATAAATGTGGGTAAGTCATCTTAAGAATGTTTTAAAATTAATGCAAAGATAATAGTTTTATTTAAAACTAATCGTATATTTGTAATCAAAAGATAGTTTTATGTGTATTGAAGAATTAACTTCAGAAGCAATAGATTTGCTCAAAGAACTGATTAGTATTCCATCTGTCAGTAGAGATGAAAAAAATGCCGCTGATTTTTTTGAAAGATATATTAGTAATGCAGGACTTTCCCCACATCGTTCAGGAAACAATATCTGGTGTCTCTGCAAAAACTTTGATGAACAAAAGCCCACTATTCTTCTCAATTCACATATCGATACGGTAAAACCTGCACATGATTGGACAAAAGACCCTTTTATTGCAACAGAAGAAAAAGATCGCATTTATGGATTAGGAAGTAATGATGCCGGTGCCAGCCTTGTATCACTCTTTGAGATATATAAAGAACTAAACCAAAAACCGCAAAACTATAATCTGATCTTCCTTGTATCTTGTGAAGAAGAGATCTCTGGGGAAAACGGGATATCCAGTGTTCTGCATCTCCTTCCGACAATTAATTTGGCTTTAGTGGGCGAACCTACGGCGATGCAACCTGCTATTGCTGAAAAAGGTTTAATGGTATTAGATGTAACGACTTACGGTAAAGCAGGTCATGCTGCACGAAATGAAGGCGAAAATGCTATATATAAAGCAATTCCAGACTTAGAATGGTTCAGAGATTATAAATTTGAGAAAGAATCACCTCTATTAGGAACTGTAAAAATGACAGTCACTCAACTTAATGCCGGTATTCAGCATAATATAATCCCGGATCGTTGTTCTTTTGTAATCGATGTTCGTAGCAATGAATGCTATTCCAATGAAGAAATCTTTGAGATTATTCATTCATCGGTAAAAAGTGAAGTTATTGCCCGCTCTTTTCGTTTAAATTCATCTCGTATTGAATTAAATCACCCGTTCATGAAAAAGATTCTGACCTTCGGACGGATTCCATTCGGATCACCTACTCTCTCAGACCAAGCACTCATGAAATGTACTTCTCTAAAAATAGGGCCTGGAGAATCTGCCAGATCTCATACGGCAAACGAATATATAGAAAAAAAAGAAATCCGTCAGGCAATTACTTTATATTTGGATATACTGGACGGTCTTTCCATCTAAAAATTACCTTCCCAACCATATTTCCGGATTAAGTTTGGAAATTTCTTTACGAAGCTGAAAATGCAAAATCGCGTTTCCTGAAGAATCTGTATGTATATTTCCTATAACTTGTCGCGTATTAACATGTGTACCTTTACGAACGAATACAGATGAAAGATTACAATAAACCGACATATAACTTCCATGACGTATTATTACATTATTCAATCCGGAAAATTGAAAAACAGCTGAAACTTCTCCATTAAAGATAGCCCGAGCTTGTGCCCCTGCCTTTCCTTTAATATCAATACCCTTATTATCCAATTTTACATTGGATAACCCGGCCACATTATATTGGCCATAATGACTGACTATTACATACGAACCGGTTATAGGCATTGGTAAAGAACCTCTATTCTGTTCAAAAATATTAGAAAGCTTTTTGTCTTCCGTATCAACAACATAAGTCTCCATTGGAGCTTCTTCCTTCTTTAATACAGAAGAAGTTGTTGTCCTGTCATTCGAACTCTTTTTGTTGCTCGAGCTACTTCCGGATTCTTTCGAAGTAGCTACTAATGCTGCTTTTCTGCGAGCTTCCGCCTCCAAACGGATTTTCTCCCTTCTCCTAACCTCTTCTTCTGCTCTTCGTTTAGCAGCGACTATTTCTATTGCAATCAATTTATCTATCCGCGCATTTAAGGCAGATGCTTCTTTGCGCCGTCTGGAAATTTCACTTTGAATGCCTCGTTGTTTCTTTTTCAAACCATTCAACAAAACTTGTTGTTCTTTTTCTTGCGATTCCAATTTCATTTGGGCTTGTTGATGCTGCTTTAGTAGAACACCCTTTTCATTTAACACCATTTTCATTTCATTGCGTTTATTCATAACCTGCAACTCTCTTTGCTGAATCTCTTCACCTTGAGCCCTTTGATATGTCGCATATTCACTTACATAGCGCATTCTTCTGTATATTTTTGTTAAAGAATTGGCTGAAAAAATAAAAATCAATTTTTTTTGAATAGAACGATGACTATACATATATTTTACAGAAGATTTATATTTTGCTTTTCGATCTTCCAAGTCAGCTTGTAACAAAACTATTTGACTCTGTAGAGAACCCATGTCTTTATCCAGAGATTTCATATCATTATCAATAGAAACAATATAATTTTTCCTTTCGTTAATTTGCCCGGATATAAGTGCAAGATTACCCAATTGACTTTTTACGTCCTTCTTTGTAGAGCGCAAAAGAGATTCTTGTTGCTGAATTTTCTTTTGAAGTTGTTCTCTTCTATTCTGCAAAGTTTTTATTTTACGAGAAGTCTGTGCACTTAAAGGACTACATAAAACAAAAGCCAAAATTAACGACAGAAAATAACGCATCATAATGACATCAAACGTTTTAATAATACTTCAGGCGGTACCTCTTTATATCTTTTGGGAATAGAAGTCCGAGTTTCCCAATCCGAATTATAATTCATATGATAGAAACGGAAATCAACAGATGTTGGCTTTTTTATTCCATCTACCTGAACACCCATATATGTAGGGAAATTCTTACCGACAAATTTATTAAAATCACCGTACTTCCAATGTAAGGTATATTTATTATCCAAATCAGAGATCTTGGTCTCCTGAATTAAACCGGAAACTATAGACGCAAGAAATTGATATGTCAATTCTTTGGAATCCTTAACCTTCATTATGGCCATCTGATCATCATTTTTCTGAATATCGAAATCATCCTTCATCACTTTCTTCCCGGGAATAAAAATCTCATTCCAGAATAAAGACTGTAATACATCAAAATCCAAATTTGCATCCTTCAAAAATGACACTTTAGAATAAGGAACATAAGTATATTGATTATTTATTCTATCTAAAATCAGAACTTTATCTTTCGTAAATTCAAGACGCCCACCTTCTACAATGCCAAAACCAACTAATGTCAACTGAATAACATCATCTCTTTTCATTTTCAGGTTTCCACCCACAGATATTTTCTGATCACCATAATTCAAAGTCATTTTCATTTTTGCAGTTATACTCGGAACAGACACTGCATTTGACTCTACATTTTCTAAAAATTTAGCCTCATCAAAAGTATTCTCCGTTTCTATCGGTACTGTTTTCACTGGAACAACTACCTGTGAAGTTTTACAAGATGACAAGGTAAACAAGAATAAACCACCTAAATAAAAATAACGAGCAAACTTTTTCATAACCTTCTTAATCCGTTATATATTCTTTTTTTGCAATTTTCTTTTTCAACGTTTTTGATTCATTTTCCATAGAATCTGCCTGTTTCCAATATTTTAGAGCAGT
>Ga0172378_10003836_pt1 | contig 14134 bp, 9 predicted proteins | sample GrowelOW332metaG_FD_119755 | JGI IMG/M metagenome (GOLD analysis project Ga0172378, IMG submission 119755) | Groundwater microbial communities from an aquifer near a municipal landfill in Southern Ontario, Canada - Pumphouse #3_1 metaG | ecosystem: Environmental > Aquatic > Deep subsurface >... | reverse complement strand
CTACTTATTATAATTATTCAAATGATTTGAAATGCTTCACATTAAAAAAAGAATTTGTCGCTACGCTTTGGGGCGAAACCAATGTTTTAATAAGCCTTACAAACGGAGATGAGTTTTCGTTTATTGTAAAAAGCAATTTGATTATGTTAAACGATTGCGAAGAAGGCGATAAATTCGGCAGCGGAAGATCGATGTTCTATGAAAAAGGAACTAATCCTCTTGTAACGGTAGAGGCTTGGGACGGTAAAGCGTTGTCGTACTCGGGCAACGGCGGTGATATTTTTCTTGGACGCTCTCAATGGGGGCTTCACGGCGGAGTGGATTTTAAGGCTGACAGAAAATATGTTTTATCTTTTCAATTAAAACTAGACGAAACAAAGAATCCGCAAAATCATACGCTTGCGTTTAGGTTAAATAAAAACGATGGCACTATAGCTCCCAATGATCATACGGATAATCTTGGATATGTATCGCTTGATTTTGATACAGGCACAGTGAATTTGGATGAAGTGCCTAGCGGAAGTCCGTTACAAGTAGATTTTTCCAAAAATGAAGAGTATCAGTTTTTTGATGTAAAAATCACTTTTGAGTGCGTTGGAAATGGTATGGTGTTTGAATGTATGCCGGGGTGGAATTCTGAACTGAGCGATGGAAATACGGTATGTCATGCATGGTTATTTGATAATTTCAAGATAATTGAATCTGTAATTTAATAAAGAGGTAATAATTTTTAAATATAATATGGAGGAATGAAAGATGAAACATTATAATAGTCCTATGCTGGAGCTGAATAAGTTCTCGGAAAGCGATGTCGTTACTACGTCGGTTGGTGGCGATAACCTTTACGACTCAGATAAGTATAATGACTGGTTGCCGACGACTAACGACTAATTGGAGGATAAGAAAATGATGAAAACAAAAAAACTCATTGTGTTATTAAGTGTATTATGTAATTGTCTTTTGATAAGCGGAATAATGGCTGTAACAGGAATCACCAAGGTAAATGCAGCATTTGATATTCAATGCGTCAATTTTGAAATGAGAAAGGGCGCAAGCGTCCGTATCGGAAACAATGAACAGGAATCAGGATTGCGTTATTATGTAGGAATGAGCGAAGAAAATTATTTGTCGATATTGAACAATATCGGAGACGGCAAAATTTTCAGCGAGGTGACTTACGGAATGTTTATTGTTCCGTATGATTACTTGACGGAAGGATATGAATTAACGGTGGAAAATTTATTCGGCGTATCGGCAAAGTTTGATGCCGATAATACTCCCGAAAATGTTTCCGACGGAAAAAAGGCAATTACAAAAATAGAATCGGAACAGTTATATTCATATACCGACGATGAAAACCATTCTAGTTACGGTATATACGGCTCGTTGGTTGGATTATTGAAAAATAATTATACCCGTCAGTTCGTTGGATTAGGTTACATACGGTACAAGACAAGCGAGGCTGAAGATTATTCTTATATACTTGCGACGTCAAACGATAACGTTAGGTCGATGACCTATGTTGCGCAAGGTTTGATTGCAGACGGATCGGTTTCTTCGCAAGATATCGGTATGTATATAACTGATTCGTCAAACGTCAAATCAACTTATTTGTTGAAAGAGTACTATCAATCGGTAGACGGCAAATATGTAAAAGTTACAGATTCAACTGTTGAATCTACCGTTGGTGCGGTAATTGAACAACCTGAGGTTGAGGGTTATTGCTTCAATGAAGCGTTATCGAATGGAAGCGCGACTGTTTTTGCTAATAATTTATCTTCCGTTGAGAGATATTATGATAACGATGATATGAAATATTTTAACAACTGCGAGACAGGCGATTATTTGAATGGCGGCTCGTCAATATTTTTCGGCATACAGCCACAAACTGTTGTCGGTTGGGATGGTAACGCTATATCTTGCGGAGGAAACGGCGGTAATATTTTTATAGGTAACATAAATAATAAGTATTACGGCGGTATTTCTTTTGAAGCGGGCAAAACTTTTTTGCTTAATATGCAAATGAGTACTAATGGCGAGCCTACTAATAAGGTGTTTAGTATTAATTTAAAAGCAAACGACGGTTTGGGCGGCGAAAATTCGGGCGACGTGCTCGGTTCTGCTACGTTAAATTTTGAAAACGGATATCTAAATCAAACAGGTATAGCCGTTGGTAGTTTTGTATTTAACGAAAGTTTAAGTTGTTATGATATTTCTGTTAGATTCACATGTCCGACAGATAAGAAAGTGACTATTGATTGCGGTCCGGGTTGGGGCGGCTCTGAGGCGGACGGTACTAATTATTATAATTGGATATTCGATAACATTTGCATTTCAGAATTACAAACGATTAGTGCGGTCTATACTGCTGGAAGTAATGCGATAATTAATGTAAACAGCAGTGTGGATAATATCTTAATTGACAATGCTGCTTTAGATAAAGAACAGTGGTCGTATGCCGATAATAAAATAGTTCTATTTGAAAGTTGGTTGGCATCTGTTTCCTCTCAAACTTTAACAGTATGTTATAAAAACGGTTGGGAAAGCATTATCCTCGTTAAAACTAACCTTTTATATTTTAATGATTGTGAAAATGGAGATAAATATGCCAGCGGTCATGATTCTATCTTCAAGGAAAAAGGCAGCAATGCCCTTACAACCGTTGAAGGTTGGGACGGAAAAGCATTATCGTATAGCGGAAATGGCGGAGATATGTTTTTTGGCTATACACTATGGGGAATTTACGGAGTCGGAGCTCAATGCTTTGAGACGGGCGGAAGATATATGCTTTCTATGCAGATGAAAGTCGATGAAAGCAAGACTCCTACCAATACATCGTTTGGTATACGTATTCATAAGAATGATGGAACATTGGCTCCTAATACTGGAGACACGCTTGCGCTTACTTGGCTTAATTTTACAGACGGAACATATAGCATTGATGATGCAACTGCGACTGATGCAAACTTTGTTGTTTCTTTCACGAAAACTGAGTCAGGTTATTATAACCTTACTATAACGTTTACATGTTATGATTCGGCGGTCAATTTGGCTATGTATCCCGGTTGGAATGGTAGCGCAACCGGTTGTGTATACGCTTGGTTGTTTGATAATATAAAAGTAATTAAAGTAAGCTGACTATAGCTGCATGAGGGGCAAAGATTGTTCTTTGCCTTTCATACTCTATAAGATAAAGAGAATTATTCGTTTCTCATATGGGTGATAATATGAACAATCTCGAAATAAATTTATGCAACGGGGATAAAATCAACGTTGATTTGACTTCGGAAAAATACAAAACGAATTTAATTGATGTTTCTGTTAAAAGAGAAAAAGACGGAGGTATTAATTCGATTACTGTATCGGTAAGTATGAAAAGCGAAAAAATTGATGGGCACAAGGGTATACGTTTGTCATTAAAAGATATTTCATTCGATGAATTTTTTGCCGATGTATTATATTCTCCGTATTGGTGTCATCCTGAATTTGGGAAAAAGTCTGACGGAAATACAATTCCCGAAAAAACGCAAGCATTGTTAATTAAAAAGGATGAAGAATATACTTTTATACTTCCTGTTTGCGACAACATATATAAAACATTTTTAGAAGGAGATAATAACTGTATTTACGCGCGGATTTTTTCACAGACGGATAGTTTGAGCGTTTGTGAAAAGCAGGTATCTGTTATTTTCGGTACAGGAAAAGATCCTTATAAAATTATATCCGACTGTTTTAAATATGCCGTCAATAAACTTGGGAATAAAGTATTACTGAAAGAGCAGCGCATTTATCCTGAGATTTTCAACTATCTCGGATGGTGTTCTTGGGATGCTATGCATATTCATATTAATCATACGGAACTAATTGAAAAATGTGTTGAAATCAAAGAAAAGAACATCCCGATAAAATGGGCGATTCTTGACGACATGTGGGCGGATTGTACTAATTTAGACAACATTCCAAAAGATTATACTGTCGAACAAATGATACCTACAATGCACAGCTCGACGTTAAATGATTTTGTAGCCGATCCTATCCGTTTTCCAAAAGGACTGGACGGATGTATAAGTGAAATGAAAAAGACGTTAGATTATATCGGCGTGTGGTTTCCGTGTACCGGCTATTGGAGTGGTTTTACAATAGGAAAAGAAGGACAGAATAAATATATTAAATATTTGACGGTTTTACGCAACGGAAAATGCGTGCCAAATCCTGACGGCGATAAACCGTATAACCTATACTGCCAAATGCTCAAATATCTTAAATATTGCGGAGCGGATTTTGTTAAGATTGACAATCAAAGTTGCTATGCTACCATTTACGATAACACTTATGGAATAGGATCGATGGCAGGAAGTTTACAAAACGGAATAGATAAAAGTGCAAGCGACATATTCGACGGTAAATTGATTAATTGTATGGGTATGGCAAGCGAATGTTCATTTAATCGCAAAAAAACTGCTATAAGCCGCTGTTCTGATGATTTTAAGCCTCAGGATAAAGCATGGTTTGCTAAACATATTATGCAGTGTTCGTATAATTCATTAATATGGGGAAATCTTACTTATAGCGATTGGGATATGTGGTGGACAAATGACGAACAAGCAGAAAAAAATAGTCTGTTAAGGGCAATTTCAGGCGGACCTATATATATCAGCGATAGAATAGGCGATAGCGTTAAGTCGATATTAAAACCTATATGCTTTGACGACGGACGAATATTGCGTGCCGACAACTCGTGTGTGCCGATTTGCGAATGTTTAACTACGGATTGTCATAAATACGGGAAAGCGTTAAGTGTTTATAATATGTCGCACGGGGCGGTTTGTTTGGCCTCGTTCAATATTTATGAAAGAAATGAAAGCGTTATTGCCGAAATATCTCTTAGTCAATTTAACTTTAATACGGATATAGCGGTCGTGTATAATTGGAAAAAGAAAGAAGTAAATTTTTATAAAACTGACGAAACAATAAAAATATCGTTAATGGATAACGACGATTATTCTTACTGCATTATTTTTCCTTATAATAAAAAGCCTGTCATAATCGGAAGAACGGATAAGTTTTTATCGCCGGCGGCAATATTGAATAATAGAAACGGCGAAGTAGAAATTTATGAAAAAGGTGAAATAAGCATAGTCAGCGAAAGTAATATTTCTTGTGTATGCAGTGGTGATAAAATGGAAAACATCGGAAGCGGCGTTCTGCATACATATTTGGTTAAAGACAAGAATTTTTCAATTATTGAATAAAAAAGGCGACGAAAATGAATTTAGAAACATATGATGATGTTAAAAGTTATTTTATGCAAAAAAAGCATAGAGAACTCAGAAGAAATTTAGATGCCAATCTTGCTGAACAGTTTGAAAAATTAGGGTTTACTGCCATAGAACGAATGACAAGAAGGTTTGAATTTCTTTGCAAAGAAGAAAAGCCCATCGTTTTTTTGGGAGAGAGGATTGCTTTTTTGCGTACAATTATAAATCTTCCCGACATATTTACACAAAGAGAATGGAAACAAATAAAAGCAATACATTATATACATGAATCGGGATTTTTATCTAACCTTTCTCCGGATTATGAAAAAATTCTCAAATCAGGAATAAGCGGATTGGCTAACGACGCAGACGCATATTCGATAAGGAGCATAATCGCATTATCTAATTTAGCAAGACGTTATGTATCAGAAGCGGAAAAAGTGGGGAATAAACGCGTGGCTTATAATATAAAACATATTATAAATCACGGAGCCGAATCGTTTGAACAAGCCTTACAGTTATTTAGAATAGTTCACTTTGGTCTTTGGCTTGAGGGTAATTACCATATTACGGTTGGTTGTTTTGACAGATATATGTATCCTTATTACAAAAAAGATATTGATAGCGGGATAATAACTAAAGAAGACGCATATAGCTTGTTGGAAGAGTTTTTCCTATCGTTTAATAAAGACAGTGATTTATATTTTGGCGTTCAACAGGGAGATAATGGTCAAAGTCTTGTTTTAGGAGGAATAGACGCTGACGGTAAAGAAGTTTTTAACGATTTATCGCAGCTTTGTCTCAAAGCGAGCGGTGCGTTGATGCTGATTGACCCCAAAATTAATTTACGGGTAAGTAAAAAAACCCCGATTGAAGTTTTTGAGAAGGGAACAGTATTAACGCGTAAAGGAATGGGTTTTCCACAATATACTAACGACGATATTGCTATTCCCGCATTGGAAAAGTTAGGCTATTCATATAAAGATGCTTGTGAATATGCGATAGCGGCATGTTGGGAATTGATAATACCTAAGTATGGAGCGGACGTTGCAAATATATCGGCTTTATCGTTTGCAAAGGTGATAGATATTTGTTTACATCGGGACCTGGTAAATTGTGCTACTTTTGATGAATTTGTCAAATCGGTAAAAAAGGAAATAACAACTCAGTGTAATGAAATTGAAGATTCAATTAAAAATATTTGGTTTGTTCCGTCTCCGTTAATGAATGTATGTATGGCTTGTAACGTTGAAAGCGGAGGAAAATATAATAATTTCGGAATACACGGAACAGGACTTGCAACTGCCGCCGATTCTTTATCTGTTATTAAAAAATATGTTTACATAGAAAAAAGCATAACAAAGAAAGAATTAATTTCAGCGGTAGATAACGATTTCGCAGGATATGAAGATATTTTATACAAATGCAGATATGAGGCTCCCAAAGTAGGACAGAACGATGACTTTGTGGATGGGTTTTTAGTTGATTTATTGCAAAGTTTTTCTGATAGTCTAAAAACAAAGACTAATTGTCGCGGGGGAGTATATCGCGCGGGAACGGGATCTGCGATGTATTATCTTTGGCACGTTAAAGAATTGGGAGCTTCCCCCGACGGAAGAAGAAAAGGCGAGCCGTTAGGAACAAATTTTTCTCCAAGTTTGTTTGCAAAAGCAGGTGTATTTTCAGTTATTGCGTCTTTGACTAAGCCTAATTTTACGGATGCATTTAACGGTGGTCCTGTAACTCTTGAATTTTCCGATTCTATCTGGCAGGCGCAGGACAGTATAAATAAATTTGCGAAATTTATTAAAGCCTATATTGAGATGGGCGGACACCAAATACAATTAAATTCAGTTAATCTGGAAACGTTGAAGGCAGCTCAAAAAAATCCGACTGAATATCAAAGACTAATTGTGAGAATATGGGGCTGGAGCGCGTATTTTGTAGAACTTGATAAAGCATATCAAGATCATGTAATAGCACGGCAAGAGTATAAATTATGAGCAATAATACTGATGGCGTTATATTTAATATTGAAGAAATGACTGCTCACGACGGCGACGGAATGCGTTTGACCATTTTTATGAAAGGATGTCCTTTGCGGTGTGAATGGTGTCATAATCCAGAAGGTCAAAGAAAAGAACCTGAATTGCTTTATAAAAAAAACAAGTGTATAAAATGTGGGCTTTGCATGCGCGGATGCAACCACAAAGATTGTATTCCGTTCGGACGTTGCCTGCATATTTGTCCTAACGAATGTTTATCTATCTGTGGGGAAATATATACAGTAGAACAGTTGGCAAATAAAATAAACGGATATAAAAAAGTGTTTGATTTGTGCGGAGGAGGCGTAACGTTTTCCGGCGGAGAGCCATTGTATCAGTATAAATTTTTATCCGAGGTGCTTGACGGCTTGAATGGTGTGAATACTGCAATCGAAACAAGCGGATATGCGCCGGAATCAGTATTCAGGGAAATTGTCGATAAAGTTGATTTAGTTTATATGGATATTAAATTATACGATGGTGAAGAGCATAGAAAATATACCGGTGTAGACAACTCTGTAATTAAACAAAATTTTAAATATTTGCAAAATAGTAAAAAACGATATATAATTAGAACGCCGCTGATAGTCGGTAAAACCGATGGAACGGAGAATTTATTATCAATAAAAAAATTTATTGGCGATAGCGAATGGGAAAAATTACCCGAAAACAAGTTGGCGGAGGCAAAGAAAAGTTTCATTACGGGAATCGTGCGTAAATAAAAGCGGGAGAAAAATATTATGCTCTATAATAAAAATAGAACTGAATCATTGCAGAAAAACTTGTTTAAGAATCCTACAAGCGAATATCGAGGCACGCCGTTTTGGGCTTGGAACGGAAAACTCGACAAAGACCTGTTATTATGGGAAATAGATAAATTCCAAGAAATGGGTTTCGGTGGTTTTATAATGCATTCTCGCTGCGGTATGAATACAAAATATTTAAGTAATGAGTTTATGAAAAATATTGCCGCGTGTGTTTATAAAGCGAAAAGTAATCAAATGAAAAGTTTATTATACGACGAAGATCGTTGGCCAAGCGGTGCTGCGGGAGGCTTTGTTACGAAAGATCCGAAAAATCGTGAGAAATATATGGTCTTTACCAGCAAAACGAATATAGATGATATTTGCGCCTCAATTGGCGGCAGCGCAGGTTATTTTCTGCCTAAAGAAATCGTCGATCCTGTTACAGGATACAATACGGGTAAACCATATCTCTTAGCTTGCTACGATGTTGTGCTTAACAATAATGGCACGCTTAAAGAGTATGCAAAAATTTCAGAAGATGAAGTTGCAAAAGGTAAAAAATGGTGTGTTTACGTCGGTACACCGTCCAGTTCGGGTTGGTATAATAATCAAACTTATGTTGATACGTTAAGCAAAGATGCTATTGCTAAATTCATTAAGATTACTTATGATAAATATAAGAGTTCCATAGGCGGAGAGTTCGGCAAAACAATTCCTGCAATTTTTACAGATGAACCACAGTTTGCATGGAAAAATGCTTTATCTTTTTCATATATAGATGAGGATATTTCTATGCCCTATACTACCAATATGGAAGATGAATTTTTAAAAAGATATGGTTATAATATCTTAGATTTTCTTCCCGAACTATTGTGGGATTTTCCGGACAAACCATCATTGGCAAGATATCATTACCACGACTTTATCTGTCAGTTATTTACGGAAGCTTATTCAATGCAATGCGGAAAATGGTGTGAGGAAAACGGCATATTGCTTACCGGACATGTATTATTTGAAGAAAGTTTACATTTGCAGACTACAGGAGTTGGCGAGGCAATGAGGGCTTATCAGTATTTTCAAATACCGGGTATAGATATCTTATGCAATGGCATAGAATTTGCTACTGCAAAGCAAGCGCAATCGGTTGTTCATCAGTACGGGAAAGAAGGTATGTCGTGCGAAATGTACGGAGTAACCGGTTGGGGCTTTGATTTTAAGGGATATAAATTTCAAGGGGATTGGTTGGCTGCGCTCGGAGTCACAATGCGTATTCCGCATCTGTCCTGGATGTGTATGAAAGGATCTGCAAAACGTGATTATCCCGCCAGTATAAATTATCAATCTTGTTGGTTTGAAAAATATGACTATATAGAAAGCCATTTTGCTAGACTTAATACCGCACTTACTCGAGGAAAAGCTCAAGTGAGAATTGCAGTAATACATCCAATTGAGAGTTATTGGATAGTGTATGGTTCACAGGAATATACTTCTTTTGTTCGTAATAATTTGGAAGATAATTTCCAAAATTTAATTCAAGTACTTCTACGTAATGCGCTCGATTTTGATTTTATCAGTGAATCGTTGTTACCGTCGTTATATAAAAAAACCGATGACGGCAAATTTCTTATAGGAAAAATGAAATATGATGTCGTAGTAATTCCGCCGTTATATACTATCAGGGAAAGCACGTTGGACGCTTTAATTGAATATAAACAAAATAAAGGAAACATTATTTTTATCGGAAATATGCCAAAATATGTTGATGGTAAAGTATCCGAAAAAGTTATGGAAATATATAATAATTCAAAAAAAATTGCTTTTTCCGCTCCTGAAATTGTGAATAATCTTGAAGAATTCCGAGATATTTCAATTACTGACGATAAGGGTAGAAATGTGCAAAATCTGATTTATAATATGAGAATCGACGGTAAGAGAAAATGGTTGATGATTGCTCATTGCGACAAAATAGACAACTCTGAATTTTTTGATAGAAGAGAATATGATTCTCAATCGGTATTCATTAAGGTCAAAGGTAGATATAAGGTTGAATTGTATGATACTCTTTCAGGAGAAATTCGCAATATTGGATATAAAGTTAATAAAGGAATAACGTCTTTTCAATATGCATTTTTTGCGTCTGACAGTTTGCTTGTAGCCCTTGACGAAACATTTGAGGGTGACGTGTTTTCTTCTAATGATATTGTACTTCAAAATCCTGATAAAATAATTGAATATGTGAAAGACGTGGATTATTCTTTGACAGAAAAAAACGTTTTGGTTTTGGATATTTGCGAATGGTCTTACGACGGGTATAATTGGTTTGACAGAGAAGAAATTTTGCGTATCGACGAAAAGGTACGTAAAGAATTTAAATATCCTCGTGCAGATGGCACTGATTGTCAACCATGGACTATAGAAGTCGAGGACGAAGTTAAGTATATTTATCTTAGATTTACTTTTGAAAGCACAATAGAAACCGATTGCATAATTGCTTATGAAGAAGCTAATGAAATAATATTTAACGGGGAAAATGTGATATTGAAACCAGGCGGATATTTTACTGATAAATCAATAAATACGGTTAATGCAAACAATATAACAATAGGGCGTAATGTGTTGATTGCTCGTGTGCCGATAGGGAAAAGAACAAGTATTGAAAACTTTTTTATTCTAGGTAATTTTGGCGTAAAAATTGAAGGAGCGGAAACAAAACTTATACCTCCTAAACAAAAATTGTATTTTGGTTCTATTGCTGAACAGGGTCTTCCGTTTTATGGCGCTAAGATAATTTATAAAGTTCCTTTTGCAATTGATAAAGATTCAAAAATAAGGGTAAAATGTCCTATGTATAGTGGAGCGCTAGTTACCGTTACTCTTGATGGTATGACAGAAAAAAATATGGCTTTTTCACCGTTTGAAGCTAATTTCTGCAGAGTATGTAAAGGAGATCATTTATTGGAATTTACTTTGTATTCACCGCGTACAAATTGTTTTGGAGCTTTGCATGATTGTGTAAATCATCAATGGAAAGGACCTGATACGTATTATACAAAGGGGGATGAATGGTCCTATGAATACAATATACAAAGTATAGGTATTCTTAAATCCCCTAAGATTGAAATATTTAATGAAGATAAATGAGTATCGCAAGTGAATAAAGAAATTAAAATTTAAGGAGAGAAAATTATGAGAAAAATTATTGTTATGTTTCTATCGTTCGTCATTGCATTTTGCATGGCGGCATGCTCAGTCGGAAACGAAAGCACAAGCGTGAAAGAAAGCGAAAGAATTCCGCGGAAAAGACTTACTACTCGGTTACGTTCGTTCAGAACGGTCAGCCCGACGTAGTAAAAACCGTTGAAGAAGGCGAAAATCTTACGGATATTCCTTCCGTTAAAAGCGAAACGGGCTATACCGTTGTATGGGAGGATAAATACCTTACAGATATTCAGACAGATATTACCGTAAATGCATTGCGCACCGCAAATAGTTACACTGTAACTTATGACGCAAACGAAGGAAGCGTTGAAGAAGAAACGCAGACGATAGTTTACGATTCCGAATACGTTCTTGAAACGCCTACACGCAATGATTATACGTTTATTAGTTGGAAAAACGGTCAAGATTCCGTAACGCAGACGGGCGTATGGAAAATTGCCGAAGACGTAACGCTTACGGCGGAATGGAAAGAGAATATACCAGAATATTATTATATTTCTTTCGTACAGGAAGGGCAGGAAACTATCGTAAGGACAATAGCTTCGGGCGAAACCATAGATAGCGGAGATATACCTACGCCGATAGGCGAAACTGGTTACGATGTAGTATGGGAAATTACGGATTTCTCTACTGTAACTTCATCAACTACCGTAAACGCAGTTAAAACAGCTAAGACTTTTGTAATAAATTATGACCTTGGCGCTGTTTCGGGTGACAGTTTCGCTCAGATAAGCGCAATGTCACAGAACGTAAAATACGGCGATGCTTTTAATCTGTTAACGCCTTCTTGTAACGGTTATATTTTCAAAGGATGGGTAATAAAGGACACTGAAACGACTTTTGAAAACGGAACATATACACTTACGGATAACGTAACGCTTGTTGCCGTATGGGAAGAGGACACTGAAAATGAACGTTGGTGGACTAAGTTTTATTGAGATATACTTCTCCTACAAGATATAAATACACGCATAACACACTTAGAGAACAGTCATTTAAGATACAGAAAACATAGAAAGGATGGCTGTTCTTTTGGTGTATGAAAAAATAAGCAAAGAGAGAAACGTTATGAAAAAAAACAGCGTAAATATCAAGGGAATATTAGATGCATAACCGATGTGATTATTTTACTACTTCAGATTATTATAGCGGTATTATTCAATAAATTACTGGTAAGTGTTGCTGTAAAAGTGAAATCAATCTTAAAAACAAAGTAATGTCGGCGGTCGAAAAAACCACCTATGATATTCTAGCAAGCTTTTCATCGGCGTTTATGTGGGTATGTACCGATAAAAAGTATCTTCCTATGCAAAAAGACAAGTCAACGGCTTTTGCCGCAGAGGTGTGCGATCATGACTACGAAACAATCGTGGTTGCGCCGACTTGCCTAAACAAAGGTTATACGGTACATTTTTGTAAGGAGTGCGGAAAAAAGTATTATGACGAGTACGTAACCGAAGTTGGTCACGACTACGCTGTTGAAACAGTAGAAGCGACGTGTACGGAAAGTGGGTTTACAAAATACACCTGTAAAAACTGCAACGATTCATATATTGTAAACGAAGTCGAATCGGGCGGGCATTCCTATCAGAAAACTTTACATAATCCGACTTGCGACGCTTACGGTTATACGGAACATATTTGCGACGATTGCAACGACAGATACGTTACCGATTACGTTAAACCATTAGGGCACGACTATGAAAAACAAATTATAGAAGCGACTTTGGATATCGTAGGTTATACGAAATACGTTTGTAAGAATTGTAATTATAGCTACGTTACTGATTTTGTAACGAGCGGAGACAATGGATATTTAGATTTACCCGTAGAACCTTCGGAACCAACCGAGCCGACCGAGCCAACGGAACCGCAAGAACCGGACGAAAAATCGTTAATAAAGGTGACATTTTGTATTCAACTGTCAGGCCTTATCTACACAATATGTGCATTATTGATAGGGATTTTTCATTAAGTCCGATTGCGAGTACAGGATTTCCGGTATTTTGCTGTTCAAATGCGGTAAGCAATTTATATTTGTTCTATTATTTACTTTCGCCTATATTTGACAAATATGCAAACAGTTCAGATAACTCGAAAGGTGTAGCCTATCCTGCAATAAATGACAATAAATTGTATAAAGCTGTCGTGGCGATTCCACCGCGAAAAGAACAAGAAAGAATATGCCAAGAAATCAAACAATTATTTGGTTTTATAGAAAAAGATGGACGCTAATCCATCTTTTCTTTTAGGCTATTTACGGCAGTTACAATCCGTCGTTGCTCTTGTATAGGTGGTATCGGTATAAAGTATTCGTTGATTGTATTTGTAGCAAGCTCTATTTGGTTTGTGCTTCCAGAACATCTTTTTTCGACACCTTCTTGGATTTGGGGTGAAATAAGGAAAAAGAAAACATATTGACTGTTTATTATAGTGTTGGTTCTTACTATTGTGACGTGTGAATCAGCAACATATTTGTTATACTCATCGAAGATACTCTGTGTAATAATTTCAGTTCTACCAACAGTACCAGTTACTGTTGAATTTATAATAATATCATTAGCTTGAAGATATTGGTCATCAGTATATTTTGAGATTGATGTTTCTTCTGCGAACAAACACTTTTCCGTCTGTATTCCTATCCATTGGTTGCATTTTTGCTCAATTATTGGCAAGATCTTTTTCGTGCCATATATTGGCGATTTGCCCCTATGAATATAACTGCAAACCGTTGACAATCTTGCCCAAGCCCAGTTATTTGGTAAGTCAAATGGCAACTTGTCTGATATATTTTTAACTTCGGTGCCGTTCTTCTCATAATAACAGTTATCATCACCTTTATAGATGTAACTATCAACGTATTTTT